>Ga0181355_1000525_pt1 | contig 16410 bp, 22 predicted proteins | sample Fa13VDMM15DN_FD_130099 | JGI IMG/M metagenome (GOLD analysis project Ga0181355, IMG submission 130099) | Freshwater viral communities from Lake Michigan, USA - Fa13.VD.MM15.D.N | ecosystem: Environmental > Aquatic > Freshwater > Lake | place: USA: Michigan | collected 2013-09-23 | reverse complement strand
GCCCCCCCGCCTATACCACGTCCCCCGCCCCCGAGTCAAGCGCTCGTGTGCTCGGGCGCTCGGGCGCTCCCCACGCGGGGCCGAGAAATTCGCGCGAATAAAACTGGCGTGTTCACAGGCCGGCGGGGTATTCGTAGAAACCATGAACAACCGACATGGCCCCGGCCGCCCGCCCAAGTCTCGCCCCCTGTTCGCGCGTCTCGGTCCGATCTACCGGGACGGCGAGCTCCACGGGGGCCGCTACGAGGTAGAGTGTCCCGCGTGTGATTCGACGGGATGGTCGGTGCTCTACACTCCTTACGATCCCGCGTCCTGCCCGACGACTATCGAGCCCGTGAAAGGTCCGACCTTCAAGCTCTGGCGGTGCGAGCGTCCCGAGTCCGAGCTCTCGGCCGTGATGACGTTCGAGGTCCCGATCTGTGGTGCTACCTGGCTCGGTCGCGAGTGGATCTACTCCGTGGGGCTGGGCGATTGTGTCCGCGCCCCGCTCGAGCCCGCGGCCGACGACCAGGCCGAGCTCCCCAAGGTGGCCGCGTGAACGTCACGCTTTCCAAGCCGGCGCACGCCTCGCCGGGCGATCCGTTGACCGGGCTCGTGACCCTCGAGATGCGGCGCCTCGACGGAGATCTGGTGCTAGTCGTGATCGAGGCCGACGGAACCGCGTGGTGGGCGCCGATGCTCAAGTGGGCCGATGCCCCGGGCGCCCCGCTCGAGGTGTCCCCGTGACCCGCGCCCCCCGCTCCGAGCTCGTGCATGACGTCGCCCGTGTCCTCGCGTGCCCGATGGGCGTGATCGGCGACGGAAGCTCGAGCGCGTTCGCTCTCGTGACGTGTCCCGATTGCCGGGCCGCCGGTCTCGCCCGCGGGCGCGGCACGCTCGGGCTGCTCTCGCGCGGTGTCGGGATGCACTCGACGTTTTCTCACGCAAAGAAAGGCCGCCCCCGATGACTGATGTCACCTCGACCGCCACCGCCACGCCGACCGCGCCCGACGCGGCGCCTAACACGCGCCTGATCGACGCGGAGCTTGACCCGTACACCGCGGCGGCGCCGATTGGCCGCCCTACCAAGCTCGCCCCGATCCAGTTGTGGCGCAAGGATCCGTCGTTCTCGACCGAGTGGATGCACCTGACCGACGTGATCCCGGGGACCGGCGAGCCCGATCTCACGCGCCTCCGTCCGCGGGTCGTTCTCGCGATCAGGTCGCAAGAGGACGGTGAGGTGCGCGTGTTCGCGCTTCACCCCGAGCTCGCGCTCGCGCTGATCGACGGCCTCAAGTTCTCGATGGCCGCGAGCCTCGAGCCCCCGTCGTTCAAGCCGGCGCCCGCTCCCACTCCCACTCCCTAACCCACTCTCGCGTCACTCCGCACCACTCACGCACCATTCACGAGGAGTTTTCCGACATGGCACCTACCAAGAAGAACGGCACTCTCAAGTCTCCCACCAAGGCCAAGGGGTTCAAGGCTATCGAGGCGCCCACGTCCGCGTTTTGGGCGCCCGGCGATCCGAAGTCCGGCCACCCCGAGCTCCTGACGTGCGCCTACCTCGGCGCCCGCACGCTCCCCGCGCACGGCAAGTTCCAGGAGCAGCATGTAATCGATGTGGCGTGCGAGGACGGGGCGCACTACACGATCCCGCTGAAGGGCGACCTCGGCCGCAAGGTCGGCACCGCGGCGCTCGAGGAAGGACAGACGATCATGATCGAGTGGCTCGGGTTCGAGGCGCCCACCGACAAGCGCCCGATGGGCATGAATCGCTACGCCCTGAGCATCGCGCTCTAGCTCCCCCTCGTGCCCCCTGGGCCCGGCGGTGGCGTCAAGCGCCGAATCATCGGCGCCGCGCTTCACCCGGCCGGGCCTGGGGGGAGTAGTCTCGGATCTCGCTTGGGGGCTCTCTTGCACAACTTCGCTGTGGGTCTCTGGGCGGTCGGGCTCGCGGCGTGTGCTGTCGCCGGTCTCCGCGAGGCGCTCGGGATCGATGACGAGCTCGCCCGGCTCCTGGTCGCGGCCGATCTCGCGCGCCGGGCCGGCTAAGTGGCCGGGCGTCCGGTCAAGCGGCACCGCGTCGATGGTGGCCGCTGGCGTGATGCGCGCGGACACTTCGCGGCGGCGCCGACGGAGCTCGACGTCGGCGATGCGCTCGCGGAGGCGATCCACGGGTCATGGACCGGATACCACCTCGAGTCGGGCGATGGTGAGGCGGGGCCCCGCGACGGCGAGCGGAGCTATGGGCAGGCGTTCGAGTCGCTCGGCGCGGCCGGCGATGTGGTCTCGGGCGACGAGCTCGCGGCCGGCGTGGATCGGTTCTACGGCGATGTGCTGTCGTCGGGGGTCCGGGCCGCGGAGCTCGTCCAGGTCGCGTGCATGTACGAGCTCGAGGACGGTGACACCGGCTGGAATTCGGTCTCGTTCGGCGAGAGCGGCGACACCGCGCTCGGGCAGGCCGCCGGGCGGATCAAGATCTTGACCGAGAGGGGACCTAGTAAGCCGGCCGGGAAAGCTGGCCTCGAGATCACAGGATGGGTCGGGATCGAAATTCGATACTTTGCAGCGGGGCGGATTGCCCCCATGGAGCGGACATGGCGAACGAAAAAGCGGCCGGTCAAACGGCGCGCGGCAAGCGGATCGAAGCAACCGAAGTCGGCTACGCGGTCGAAGTCGCGCCCGGTAAGGTCGTCGAGCTCACCCGCGAAAAAGAAGGCTACGCGATTGACTCGGGCCCCGGCTGCTCGTGGTTCCGGCTCGACCACGAAGGGCTCGCGGCGCTCCGTGACGCCTGTTGCGCGATCCTCTGGCACCTCGACCCGCAAGGCCAAACCTGGCCGCCCGTCCAAGCCCCGGAAAGCCACGCGCTAGCCTGGATCCCGTGTGCCGTGTGCGGTAACACGCTCGCGTTCACTGGCGACATCGGGCCGCCGGTCTGCGTCGTGTGCCGCGGGCGCGGTGAGTCATGACTCCCGGGCTCGACATCGCGGGCACCTTCGACATCGAGACCGAGGAGTGGGATCGCTACGTCACCGGGGGGCTGCTCCTCGCGGACGGCACCTTCCAAGCCTACCGCGATCCCGATGACCTCGTGCGCGAGCTCCTCACGGTCAAGGGAACCATCTGGACTTGGAACGGGGGGCGGTATGACACTCTCTGGCTCCTCGACCGCTTGCGCGCGATGAACGTCAAGGCGGAGATCAGCCTCGCGGGCCAGCGGATCACGATGCTCCGCGCGGGCTCGCTGGTCGTTCGCGATGGCATGGCGCTGTTCCCGACAAGCCTCGCGAAAGCGGCGGGGCTGACCTCGCTCCGCAAGTCTGAAGTGGGGCTCGCCTGCTCGTGCGCGCGAGGGTGTGGGGGGTATTGCCGGATCCGTCGCGGCATGACGCCCGCGGACTATCGGCTCGTAGAGACCTACCTCGAGCACGATTGTCAGGTGACTCTCGCGGTCATGCGCGCCCTGCTCGAGTACGCCGAGCGGAACCAGATCACGCTCCGCGGCACCGTCGGCGGGTCCGCGTGGGCGACGTGTCGCGCTCTCGCGGGCGCTCCTCAAGCCGAGTGGGCGCACGCGAGCATGTACGCGCTCGCCCGGCGGGCGTACTTCGGCGGGCGATGCGAAGTGTTCAAGGTGCGGGCGCCCGCGGGCCACCGCTACGACATCAATTCGGCCTACCCCGCGGCGCTCGCGTCGGTGCCCGTGCCCGTGGGCGAGGCGCTCGCGCTCGACCAGGCGCGCGCGTCTCGAGCCTACCGGGCCGGCACCGCGGGCGCGTACACCGCGACCGTCATCGTGCCTGAGATGGATGTTCCGCCGCTCCCCTGGCGGGCGCCGACGGATCGCGTGTGTTACCCGGTCGGGCGCCTGTCGGGGACGTGGATGGGAAACGAGCTCGAGGCCGCCGAGCTCCTGGGCGTCGGGATCGTCCAGATCCACTCCGCGATCGTCTGGACCGAGAGCGCGCCGATCTGCAAACCCTTCGTGGATCACGTCTGGTCGCTCCGCGCGGGCGCGGGCAAGGGCTCGACCGTCGGTGCGTGGCTCAAGTGGCTCGCGAACTCCCTGACCGGCAAGCTCGCGCAAGATCCGGACGGGGACGGGGCGCTCCTCTGGCCGACCACGCCCCCGGTGGCGTGTCCCGGGGACGGGGACGCCTGGGGCCGCTGCACGCGGCGCAAGTGTTCGGGCCGCTGTCGCGCTTGGACCCCGCTCGACCGTGGGGGGGCCCTCTGGTCGGTTCCCCGGTGGCGGATCCCCGACTGCGGACACATCCAGTGGGCCGCCACGCTCACGGCCGCGTGCCGGGGCAAGCTCGCCGATCAGCTTCGTGCGGGCGGCGGCGGGGGCGACGCGATCTACTGCGACACCGACTCGTGCTACTCGACCGGGCCCCGGACCCGCGACATCGGCCCCGAGCTCGGCGAGTGGCAAGCGGAGGGGGAGCTCCGCGAGTGGTGGGCCCTCGCGCCCAAAACCTACGCTTTCGAGGATGGCGCCGGCTCGCGCAAGGTGCGGGCGAAGGGGCTCCCGGGGCTCACCTGGGCAGGGTTCGAGACGGTGGCCGCCGGGGGCACCTGGACCGACGACCGCGGCGTCATGGGCCTCAAGTCGGCGGCGCGGGCGGGCGGGTCCGTGTTCAGGCGCAAGGTCATCACGCGGCGCGTGCTCGGGCGCGCGGGCTGGTACGGATCGCGCCAACTTGTCACACCTGGGGTAAACACCCGCGCCTCGACGGTGGCGGAGATCGTGCGGGCTGAGATTTGACTATTCCCGCGGTTCCCGGTAGGGAATAGGGAGAACCCATGCCAGACACCGATAAGGTCATCGCCCGAGCTCGAGACCGCGTGCGCTACGCGCAGAAGGTCGGAAAAACCCCCAGGCCGGGCGACCTCGCCACGCTCGCCCGGTGGCGGGCGACCACGCGCCCGGACCGTCAGGACGCCGGGCCGACGCGCTCCGATCCGGAGGCGGTCTCGGTGACCTCGGGCGAGAACGCCTCGAGCGGGGCCGTGCCCCCGCCGAGCTCCACCGACGCCGGCCTCGGTGGCGCGATCCCCGAGCTCCCCGCGCCCGACGTGAGCCAGGCGGGCGCGGTGCCCGACGGCGAGCGCGCCCCCGAAGGTGGGGAGTCTGCCCCGGGGGCGCCGGCTCAAGCGGTGCCGCCGGCCACGGGCTCGGCTCCCGCGCCCGATGCGGCCGGCGCCCTCCCCGCGCTCTACCGCGGGATGCTCGTCGGGTTGAACGACGCGGCGCGCACGCGCGGATGCTGGTTCACGCTCCCGGAAGCCTCGATCGATGTGCTCACGGCCTACGCGGCCGAAGTCCTCGCGCCCTACGAGAGCATGATCAACAAGCCGGCTTTGGTTCTTGGGGCGCCCGTCGTGCTCGGAGTACAGATCCTCGTGCATGACGGACAGGCGAAGAAGCGGAAAGCAGCGGCCGAGCGCGCGGCGCGCGGCGAGCCCGAGCCCGCGCCCCCGATGCAGCGGCCCGAGACCGCCGCGCAACCTGACGCGGTTCCCGCGCCCCCGTCTGATCGCGTGCCGGACACGGCTACGTTTCGAGGCCCGGCCGGATGGGCGGGGTAGCACCCGAGCCCGCGGCGCCTGGCCCCGCACCCGGTCCCGAGCCCGAGCCCGGGGCCACGCCGGGCGACAAGCCAAAGCAGCCGCGCGCGGCGAGCGGCCCCGCCGACTGGCCGCCCCCGCCCGGGATCCGGCGCTGGTCGCGCGGCGAGATGGACTTGTGGCACGTCGTCTTGGGTAGGAATGGATGTGGCAAGACAACGCGGGCGCGCACGCTCGCGCTGTCTTACGCGCGGGCGGGCTGTCGCGTGCTGGTCTGTGATCCAGATGGGCAGTTCGGGACGATTGTCCCGCGGATCTACGCCTCGACCGATGCCTACCGGGGCGAGCTCAAGAGCGCGCACGGCGCCAAGCGGCCGCTGGTCGTCAGGTTCGCGGACACGGCGCGGATCCCCGATGTGATCGCGCTCGGTCGCGACCTCTCTGCGGCCACGCACTACGCCACGCCCTCGGTCGTCATCGTCGATGAAGGAACGGCCTGGAACGAGGCCACGAAAAAACAGGCACACGCCGAGCTCCTTCGCGCGACCGGGCGACGGCGCAACGATGCGGTGGGCGTCGTGATCCTTCAGCAGCAACCGAGTATGCTCAATTATCAGAGCCTGGCGAACGCGACCGAGATCGATATTTTCCGGCTCGAGTCGGACTACCAGATCACGCACCTGATCCGCCAACTCCCCCGCCGCGTGATGCTGAAGGGCGGGCAAGTGATCGACCGCGAGGCCCTCGAGCGCATGATCCCGACCCTCGGGCGCGGCAAGTTCTACGCGGTAGACAAGCGATTTCACTAACTTAGCTAGCCGGCGGGGCAGTCGAGCAAAAATTGCTCGACATTTCCTCTTGCGTGGCCGCATCCTTTGGGCAAGTTCCGCCGGCCACCGTCGCGCGGACAAACCCTTACCAGGAGACCGCGCGCCATGTACCAGAATTTTTATTCTCAGCAGATCACGTTCGGCGCGGGCTCGCGCGTCAATGTCCCACTCGATTTCGTTGAGCGGCGCGGGATCAACGGTGGCCGCCTCGTGATCGAGAAGGTTGAGATCGAGGTGTACGCAGACTTCACGACCGGCGGCGGCGTCTCGCTGGCGGCGGCGGACCTTCACACGATCCTCGGGCGCCTCGAGCTCAAGGACGCGGGCGGTTACCGCGTCGATCTGTCCGGCGAGCAGATCAAGCTGTTCGCGCAGGCCGACCTCCGCTACCGGATGCCGGCCGCGCCGGCCGCCGTGGCCGCCTCGACCACGAACGGGCTCCGGACGATCAGGTTCCCGATCCAGTACAAGCACATCCTCGACTACGCGCCCGGCGATTGCCGGCTACCCACCGACGACCTCCTGAACGGTGGGCAGGTCGCGATCACCTGGCCGGCGACCGCCTCGCTCCCCTGGGCCGGCGGCACCGGCACCATCAACACCGGCACCTACGCGATCGTGAACGTGCACTGTGTCGAAGTCTACGATCTGGTGCTCTACACCCGCGACGAGCGCAAGGCGCTCCTTCAGGATAGCGTCGCGGTCGTCCGGATCCCCGTCGATGGGAACCTGCTCGCGCAGGCGTTTCTCCATCAGGGCTCGATCGCGGGCGGCGGTGGTTCGCTCGCCGGGATCACGCTCGTGGACTTCCGCACCCTCGGTCAGACGGGCATGAACCCGATCACGCTGCGAAACCTGCACCTCGAGGAAGGCGGCGTGGTCTATACGACCGCCGAAGATCTCGTGCTGGGCAACATCGCGCTCCCGCTGATCGTCGAGAACGAGCGGGCCAAGATGAAGGATCGCCCGCGCATCAACGGCACCCTGCTCGGGCAGCTGACCACCACCGAGAGCGTTCTCGCCTCGCAGGTGTTCCGGCTGATCACCCCGAAGGATCGGCGCGTCACTCAGGCCGCGCTGACCGTCAACGGCGTGGGCGGGGCCCCGGAGACCACCGTCAAGACCGAGGCCAAGACCGTGAAGGACACCGCTGCGTGGGGCGGGGCTGTCGCGTTCATGCCCGAGAAGGTCAAGCAGTAGACTCAAGTCGAGCTCCCAAGTCGCCATGCTTGGGAGCTCCCTCATGGGCCTACTTCTACTCGCTGGTGCGGCGCTGTTTTTCCTCATGCCCAAGGCATCGGGGCCCGGTGCGTCTACCGTGGGCGGGGGCTCGGGTCTCCCGCGCGGGCGCGGCATGATCGCGGCGGCGCGGGGGGCGAGCTCGAACCCGACCACGCCGACGCGGGCGCTCGTGGTGGGATCGCTCTCGCCGAAGATCACGACCACGGGCGGGCAGACGCTCCCGCCGCTGGCGCCGCTCGATGTGGACGACTCGCGTGTGATCTCTGGTGTCGTCAACATCGGGATCATCGGCTCGTCCGGTCCCTTTAGGGGGCTCTGAAATGCGCGCCAAGTGCCGCGGTCAAAATGACACGTACACCCCGGGCTCGGTGCTACCGATCAGCGCCGCGCCTCGAGGCGTCTCGGGGTCGAATTCGGTCGGTCTCGTGCCGGAGCAGTCGCCAGACCGCGCGACCGCGCAGCGTTCGCCGTGGTCCGCTCCGCTCGGGCTCCTCGTAGACCAGGCCGTGTCGCCCGTCGGCGGCGTCGGGCCGACCTACGCGACCATGCCGACCACTCCCAAGCTCGAGGCGCCGATCAAGTCGGGCGTCGCGGTGAACGTGCGCGGCGCGGTCATCGCGCACTCACCCCCGCCGCGCGAGCTCGACCCGCGCCCCACGCTCAAGGGGACGGCTGGCGCCGAGCCGATCCGGACCATCGGGTTCCCGGTGCCGGGTGGGCTCGGTAAGACGGCGCCGGGCTCGGTCGCTCACACGGCCAAGGCACCCTCCCAGGGGCTCCCACCGCCCGCGGCCGGTCGGTCATGGGGGCGCGCTGGCGAGACACCGCTCCCGGTTCCGATGCGGCGGCATGAGATCGCGACCATGATCGCCCCCAAGGCGTCTGGTCCGCTCCCCGCGTGGGCGCCCGGGGCCGGGCGGCGCGGCGAGCCCGCGGGCAACGCGGAGATCCCGACGCGGGGCATGTTCGGGCGCTCGGGGGGCCGGCGATGATCATCGTGTTCCTGGTCGGGCTCGGCTGGCTCGTGCTCGCCAAGAAACCCGCCCCGTCCAAGCTGGTGAGCAACGTTCGGGCGCTGTCCGGTCAGTCGAAGTGGTCGGGCGCGCGGGCGGTGGCGATGCAACCTGTGAATCAGCAGGCACCGCTTGATTCGCGCTTCGTTCCTTGCACCTGCTCGGATGGGCGCGCCTCGGTCCGGCTCGCGAACCCGGGGATTTTGCCGGGCGGATGCATGTGTGATCCGGCGGATGGCGGGCTCCACGGGCTCGCGGAGAGCGCGACGACCGCCGGACTGGATTACGTGACCGGCGGCAACTTCACGAAGGCGCGCGAGGAGCTCGAGCAAGGCAACTACACGGGCGCGGCCGGAACGGCTAACACGGCCGTGACAATCGTCGATGGTCGTTCTCGGTAATCTCACCTCTCGAAAAGGATCCTGAAAAATGATGGCTACGTTTATGAAGGCCGCCGCGGCGGGTCTCGGTGTTGCGCTCGCGCAGAAGTTCCTCGCTCCCCGGCTCCCGGCGTCCATCGCGACGATGGGCGGCGGCGCGGTCGTCACCTACGGCGTGCCGATCGCGGGCGCGGCGGCGGGTCTGTTCGTCGAAAAGATGATCAACAAGTAGATCGTGACGACGATCGGGCCCGTGATCGATCCGCGCTTCCCGGCCGCGAGCGGCTGGGGCGCGGCGCGTCCGGCGACCGATCAGAACCATGGGGCCCACACGCACGAGGGGCTCGACTATCCGGCGCCCGTTGGATCTCCGGTGTTCGCCGGGGCCGCGGGCGTGGTGCTGCTCTCGTACCTCTCTCAGACTGTGGAGGGGGAGTGGATCGTGCTCGAGCATCCGTTCGGGGTCACGCGCTACATGCACCTCGAGCGGCGCCTGGTCGTCAAGGGACAGACCGTGATCCCGGCGCAGCCGATTGGCCTGTCGGGCAAGTCCGGGATCAAGAGCTCCGGGCCGCACCTTCACTTCGATTTCGCGATCCGGTCGTCACTCCTCCCCGCCTACGTGCGCGCTTTCGGCACGCCGCGCGGAGGGTTCGGGAAAGTGCGTACCTACGGGGCGCACGAGGTAACCTCGGTGCCGGCCGAGCCCGTGTGCATCGCGAACCTGAGCGACCGCGTGCTCGCGTCGGCCAAGGATCGGGGAGTGGCGCTCCGGTCGGGGGGTTGGGATTCCATCGGCGTGGCGGTTCTCGCCGAGCTCGCAACGAAAGGCGGATTCGTATGAGCGGTGAAAACATGTTCGGGCGTGGTGGCCGCCCGGCGCCGGGCGGGCTCCTCGACAACCGATCCCCGATGAAGTCACCTCCCGTGCGCCCTCCCATGCCTGCGCCCCCGGGGCTCGGTGATGTGGATCTGTCGCCGGTCGTCGGCTCGTGGTCCACGTACCACGTCGGCACGCCGGATCCGATCCTGACCCTCGACACCCTCGGGCGCCAGATCGTCTCTATCGAGATCGGCCCGAATTCGCTGTGGGACTGCGTGGAAGTTAAGCCGATGGATGGGCCGGCGATCGTCCTCTCGCCCGGCGTGCGCTATCCGGCGGGCTCGTGGCATGGGCCGATCCGTGTCCGTCCGTCGGTCGGACGCCCGCGGTTCCCGATCCTCTCGACCGCCGCTTTCGGGACGTGGGTCGTTTCGGCCAACACGTACTCCCCTCAGATCGCGGTCGGTCCGGCGCTGTTCATCGTGCCGACCGTCGAGCTCGTCGCGTACCCTTCGCGCGAGCTCCTGGCGGTGGCCCCGGTCGCGGAGCGGCGGGCGCCTCTGGCGTTTCAAGCGAGTGTCACCGGATCCGATGCCCCCGCGACAACCTTCCTCGCGGCGCTGGTGCCCGCGTTCGGGCGCGCGTCCTCGATCATCACGCTCTACAACGCGAACGCGAATACCTGGACGGGTGTGATCTGGGGCTACCGCGGATCGGCGGCGGCTACCGTCGTATGGCCCGTCCTCCCGGCGACGACATTTACCGTTGCCGTGACCTCGAGTCTCTCTATCGAGATCAACGGTGAGTGGGACTATCTCGGTGTCGCTGGCGCGTGGGATGCCGGTGCCGCGCAAGCACTGATCGTCTACATCCAATCGGCCCTGGACGTGGCCCTCGGCTCGTCGGTTATCTTACCGACGGCGGGGGCCACCGATTTCCAGAACGCGAGCGGGGGCCGCGCCACCACCACGATGCAATATGGTGGGCAGACCGTAACCGTACCCACCGAGCCATTCGCGACGGTGGCGGGGGCGCTCGCGCACTGGTCGGGTGTAGACACTCGCGACGGGAACGACATCCGGTTCCGCGTCATGGGGAGCAACAGCACCGATCAGCGCCTCGGCTGGATCGCGCCCACGGGAAAACGCTATTACATCCAGGACGAGCTCGCGGGACCAACGGGGATGGCGTTCCAAGAGAATTTCTCGTGGTGGGGCCCCCCACCGATGATCGCGGTCGCGAACTACTCGGGACTAACCGTTGCCGCGATCACGAACGTCGGCCCCGGTGGCAACCTCTCGACACAATGGCAGGTCAACGAGGTCCTGCCCGCGTGGGATCCAGCAACGAACCAGTGGGGCCGCGCAGGCTTCCTCCGTGTGACCCAGGCCTCGGGCGGCGTCGAAGTCACGGTGCCGATCCAGATCGCGTGTCAGCTCGGGACAGATCGGCTGATCTGCGATGCGGGCCCGAACGCGGGCGGCGGGATCTACCTGGCCGATGGGACCCAGCTTCTTTCGCTCGTCGGCCCCGCGGTCGAGTTCGTGAACGGCCCCGGCGTAGTCGGTGGCCCCGCCAACTCGCCCGATGGAACCTGGCTCCAAGGTCACGGCTCCTTCGCGCTCGGCGAGCGCACGCAGTCGGGGCAGCTTTTCAGCATCAATCCGTGGGCCCGGTACAACCGGCTGACCTTCGAGCGTGCCAAGACTTCATCGCTCGGCGGATCGTTCGATCTGTGTCTCTTCTACGGGGGCGGCCTCGAGCTCCGCGGCGGCTGGCACCGGATGCGGGCTTGCCTGGTTCAGGGTGACGTGGCGTGGCAGTCGGGCGGGCGCCGCGTGGCCCCTGGGCAGAATCCGATCGATGAGCTCAAGAGCTACGCGGCCACCTACCTCGGGCCGCCCTACTCGGCCGCCGTGGGCGATCCGCGATACCCCCACCGAGGCCCGTGCGACCTCGCGATCATGCATGGCACGTTGCAGATCGGCCGCGATGATCAGGATGGTACCTACGAGGCGTGTCAGGCACTCTCGGTTCGGGCGCCGGGCGGGGGCGGCGGGATCACGGTCCGCGGCAACGGCTCACGCCTGATCATGCCGGCCACGGGGACGCCCGTCCTCTACGTTCAACCGTCCGATAATGTGACCACGCTTGCGACCGGGATCATCGCCCGCGGCGGCGCTCACGTCATGGTGCGCGACTCTGACGCCTACATGGCGATCAACGCGACGACACCCTACACATGCGGATCCCTCACGGCGCAAGTAGGCGCGGGCGCGGGCGGGCTGAGCGAAGTGGCCGGGCTGAACGGAAACATGTATCAGAACGGGTCTCGGATCTCTGACTCCCTGCTAGGAGCTCCCTAAATGGCCGGCGCGCGACAGTTTCCCCAGGGATCGAACAATGACGGCGTGGGCGCTCGCCAGTGGCCGCCCGAAGCCGCGAGCGGTGGCGGTGGCGTGACGCCTGGCGGCGGATCCTCGGGCTTCACGAATACCTATATCAACCTGGCAAACATCGCCGGGGAGATCGACGAGGGGCCGCTCCCACTCTATCGCTTCGTGGATTCGACCGGCGCGATCCAGATCTGGATCCTTCAGCAGGGGGCCGCCGCGCCGACGACCGCTAGATTCGGAGTCGAGCCGCGCTATACGGTTGGTGACGTTGGTGGCCTGCTCACGGTCCACGCTGGTGATGGCGCTCCCGCGAACGCGGGCACGGTGGCCGGTGCGGGCGGCGCGGGCGTCCTTACCGGAGGCATCGGCGGCGCCGGCTCGGCCGCGCAGGTGGCCGGGGCGGGCGGCGCGGCGCGTATCCTCGCAGGAATCCCCGGTGCCGATGGTGGCGGCGGCGGCGCGGCCGGTGGCTCGGTCGTCATCGCCCCGAGCGATGGGACCGGGGCCGGCGTTAACGGGGACGTGCTGATCGGGACCGCGCACGCGGCCGGATACGCGGCCCGCTTCGTCCAGGTCGGGCCCGCGGCGGGCTCGATCCCGCTCCTGATCGATGTGGCCGCGCCACTGTCGACCGAGGTGCTCTCGGTCATGCCCGACACCGACGGGCCCGGAGCGGCGAGCGCGACGGCTGTGATCGGGCGTGGACGGTTCGGCGCGGTTTACACCGACAACCTCGCGCTCTCGCATGTGGACCACTTTTCGACCACCGGATTCATGCTACGCCAGGGCTCCGGGGGCGACGTCGTTTTTAACGTACCGAGTGCGGGCGTCCTCTACATCACCAAGAATGGCGCGTTCGGGGACGGGTGGGAGCTCGGGACCGGCGGGGGCACGATGCACATCCTGCCCCTCACAACGGCCGCGAATGACATCGGCAACGCAACATTCAAGGTGCGCGATCTGCACCTGTCGCGCGATGCCTACGTCGGCGATGATGTCGAGTTCCTGCTCGGCGTGGCGCATGATTGTGGTGTTGCGACCTCGACCGCTGCGACGATTGTCGGCGGGGCGCTCACGGTTTTTGCGGGCACGGGCGCGGTCGCTCAAGGTGCATCGGCCGGCGCGATCGGCGGGGCGCTTACCCTCTCGGGCGGCGTCGGCGGCGCGGGGATCACGGGCGTCTCGCCGGGCTCGGGCGGCGCGGTCGCGATCTCGGGCGGCGCGGGCGGCGCGCGGGTCAACTCGGGGGGCTCCTCGGGCGGATCGGTCACCATCGACGGTGGCGATGGGGCTGGCGTGGGAACGGGGCAGGGCGGCTCGATCACGCTCACCGCGGGCGGTGGCGGTACGACCGGCGTCGCGGGCAACATCAATCTGACCGTCGATGATGCGGATGCGACGTACGGTGCGATCAACATCGCGACCGGCGGCGGCGCGCAGCGCGTCGGATTCTTCGGCGTGACCGCGGTCGTTCAGCAGGCAAACATCACGAACCCGACGGGCGGCGCCGTCATCGACACCCAGGCGCGGACCGCGATTGATGCGATCCTCGCCATGCTCGAGGCCTACGGGATCTCAGCATGAGCCTATCCCCGCGCGTTCTCGGTGGCGCCGTCCTCGCGGGCGCGGTCCTGCTCGCGTGGCAGGACGAGCGGGCGCGCGGGACCTCGACCTACTACACCCCGGACGGGGAGCTCAAGGAGGATTGGGCGCTCGTGCCGCTCGGGCAGCGGGCGATCATCGGGGCGCGGGCGGGCTGGTCGGGGATCCTCATGGATGGGAACGCTCCCCTCCCGGTGACCTCTTGCACCGACGCGGAGCGCATCACGCGGTATTGGGACGGGCGGCTCAAGGCCGCCGACCAGGCCGCGCAGAACCCGACGACGGGCGCCGAAGATGACGCGATCAGCGCCGGCCGCGGCCCGCGTGTGTCTGCGTTTCGGTCGCGGATCTACCACGCCAAACGTGCGCAGGGGGCCCCGGGCGGGCTCGCCATGTACGCGGAGCGCGCATGGACCGACCTCGCCGGGCCGTTAAACCCCGAGGCGCTGGTGCTCTTTTGGGGGGCGGTGGCGAGCGCGGCGCATACGGTCCACGCGACACTCTCGCAGCTGTCCCGCGATGACACGCTCGCCATGTACCGGGAGATCGGGTCGGACTTCACGGGGACGCTCGGCGAGCTCCTCGGCAAGGGGGGTGGCTTCCTCGCCGAGCTCGCGGCTGGGGCGGGCGTGTCCTTCCTTGTCGGCGTGCTGTCGCATCCGCTCGTGCTCGGCGCGGCGGGGCTGTGGGCGGTTCTCTACTTCCGCGGCTCGGGCTCGGGCTCGAGCGGTGGCACTTCACAAGGGGCGGGCGCATGACAAAGCAGCAGATGATCGTGGGGGGTGTGGTCGCGGTCGGCGCCCTGCTTCTGTTCGGCGGCAAGGCCGCGGCGACCGTGCCGGCGCCTCGCAAGCGGGTCACGCTAAGGGATCCGGGCAAGGTTGCCGCGTTCCTCTCGACCCAGGGACTCGTCGGCTCGACGGTCTACCACGCCGATGGCTCGGTCACCGAGACCGAGCAGAATTTTTGGGCCGGCACTCCGAAGGTCTCGCGCACCTGGACGGCTGAGGAGTGGGCGCGGCGCGAGGCGGCGCTCGACGCGGGCAACCTCGTGTTGCCGCTCGCTGAGCAGAATTGGGCAGCATGATCGGCCTCGCGCTCGCCTGGCTCGTGTCCGATACCGGGATCAAGGCGGTGGGGCTCCTGGCGGGGGCGATCTACGGAGCGATCAAGGCCAAGCAGGGGGTCACGAAGTCGCAGGACCTCAAGCGGACGGCCGTCGAGATCATCGGCGCCGACGTGTTCCGGGCGGTCGAAGGGCTCGCCCGCTCGGGCAAGCTCAACGACGCGATCGCCCTGATCGGGGGCGATGCCGCGGCGCGCAAGCTCGCGAAGTGGACTCGCGGCGCAACCATGTTCGCGGAAGGGGTCCGCGTCAAGCTCGGGCGACCTCCCACGGCCAAGGAGCTCGAGGCGTTCCGGGTTCAAGTCGAGCGCCTGGCCGCGACGGGGCTGTTCTAGTGGCCGCTGGCGTGGCCGCCAAGCTCGAGCAGGCGCAGGCCTGGCTCACCTGGGGCCCGGTGGCGGCGGGGCTCCTCGGGGGCTACGCGGCGCATCGGTGGATGGGCGGGCGGGCGCTCGTGACGCTCGGGGTCGGGGGAGGGTGCTACGTGCTGGCCCGCTCGGCGATTGAGGCGCGGATCGCGGATGAAGCCAAGGCCGCGATCGCGGGGCAAGTCGGTAGCTTCTTCGCGGAAGCGAAAGGGTGGCTCGGCTGAGCTTATCCAGCGAGCATCTCAGCACCTTCCTGGGCGTGCTCACGATCCTCGGCGCGGTCTGGCAGGTCGGGCGCAAGCTCGCAGCGATTGAGATCACGCTCGCGCGCATCGACGAGCGCCTCGGCGCCGTCGAGGACACGATCACACCCCGGTCACGCCGGGCGCCGACGCAGCCGGTCTAGAACGGTACGTCATCGCCGCCGGACGGCTTCTTGTTCTTGGAGCTCGCCGCGAGCTCGGCGTGGTGGGCCCGGAGCTCGGCGCGCGTCGGGTCGGACGGGGGCAGCGTGAACCCGCCCGCACCCACGAAGTCTCCGGAGAGCTCGTTCACGGCCTCGAGGTCGAAGTCCCGCATCTTGAAGGGGGCCGGCGGCGCCGAGAGCTCGAGCGCGCGGCGCAAGGTCTCGACCTTCCGAGAGCCCTTCAAATTGTGGCGTTCGTTCACGCTGTCGAAGGTGGCGCCCGCGTGCCGACGGTCAAGGCCGCCGGCCGCGTCAATCGTCGGCTGGTTCCAGGCCACGAACGCACGCAGGAGCTCGCCGCGCGAGGCGTAGACCGCCGCCGAGCGCCGGTCGCCGGGCCGCGCACGGTCCCACGGCGCCGGGGCCGCCGGGGCCGCGCAGCCGCGGGCGACCACGGTGGGGGAGACGAATCGGCCCGTCGTACAGTCTTTCTTGACCGTGATCGTGCGGAGTAGCAGGCGGTCGATGATGCCAGCCTTACGCCAGCGACCGTCGGCGCCGCGGACCAGGCCGACCTCGAGCTTGTGGACCTTGCGAGCGGGGGGCTTCATCGGGCGTCAAGTGTAGCGCGACCCGCCGCGGCCCGTGCGTATGCCTTGCACGACGCGGGG
>Ga0181355_1000524_pt1 | contig 16417 bp, 20 predicted proteins | sample Fa13VDMM15DN_FD_130099 | JGI IMG/M metagenome (GOLD analysis project Ga0181355, IMG submission 130099) | Freshwater viral communities from Lake Michigan, USA - Fa13.VD.MM15.D.N | ecosystem: Environmental > Aquatic > Freshwater > Lake | place: USA: Michigan | collected 2013-09-23 | reverse complement strand
ACTATTTTCTACTAAAAAACTCTTTTTTCTGAAAAAACTCTTTTGACTGAAAAAACTCATTCGGTGCGATAAATAAGTATTGGGCTAAATTTGGGAAATTGGGCGAACTTAACCTATCTGGTTTGAAGAGTAAAGCCATATTTATTGCAAACATATTGAATCAAGAAATCATCATTATTCCAGTTCTGATAATCAGGACCATCCAAGATAAACTGATTGGTGTCTAATATTTCATTATTCTGAGAAAATGATTCAACTTTGATGATGGCGTTTTTGTTTAGTTCCAAATATAAAACTTTGACGGATATTTTATATGCTATTTTAGCAATTACTTTTGGTTCAATATTGATAAATATATTCATGTATATAATAACTCAAGAAAATAAATTATTATATTATAGTAAAATAATTATGACTGTGATCATAAATTTCATTTTAAATATTATTTCTACAATTGGTAAGTTCAATAACTTTGTAATTCCAAAATTTGGGATGCTTAATGATGCTGAATCACTAGCTTTACTCATGCAGATATCAATTATTTTATCTTTCAAATTATCATAAATTATGCTGATAATCTTTTTTTTTTCCTTACTAACCAATGTTCAACAGTTCCATAAAATTTATCAAATATTGAACTCGGTACTATTTGTTCATTGTCATATAAAAACTGGATATCACTTGAAAGTTTTTCTTTATTAAAATTATTTTGAAATACTATTTCAAATGCAGATATGATTAAATCTTTTGGAGTTAATTTGTCTTTATATGAACGTTTATTTAATAAGTTTTCAACTATCAAACATATGTATTTAATAAATTCTAAAGATTCTTTTTGTGATTCATAATTCTTAATTACTCGGATTTTTAAAACTAAAACTCCAACAATTTTATCTTTTTTAATTTGTATTTTTAAACTATTGTTCGGTTTTACAAATGGAATTGGGTCGTTCTCCATGGTATATATAATTTATATATAGATAATTTTTTTCAATGTAAATATATTAAGCAATTCTAACTGCTCTAAATGCACTATTACCCTGTACATATTGCATTCTAGAAGCTGTACCAAATGTACATTGAATTTGTAAATAATAGGTTGTTGTTGAAGCAACAGTTATTATATTAGAAGAATTTAAACTCCATTGATTACCAATATTATAAGTCACTCCACCTCCATTAAGAATGGCTAAATTAATATTTTGGCTTAATCCAGTTGAACTTGTTGAATATCCCGCAAGCATTTGTCCGACTGTTGTTGTTCCTGTTATTACTGCAACACACGCATTCACAGTAATTATATAAGTTCCTGCAACCAATGATATAGAAGTTGGACTATGAAATGCTCCAGAAGTTAAAGTGGTATTTGCTCCCATTGTTCCTGTTGTTATAGTTGCTAATGCTTGTAATTTAGTATCATCAGCAGTTGTATAAGCAGTAGTCTGAGAACTACTATCAGGAAAAGTAATAGATGAACCAGTTGGCAAACTTAAAATTGTATTGTTAGCAAATGTTAAAGTCGTTCCTGATTTAGAATATCCAGCATTTGTACTATTCCATGCGTCAGTTTGAACTTGTGATGATGGAAATTTTATAGAACCTTTAACATCTATCGTACATCCAGATGTGCCGTCTTTTTTCGCAAATTCATGTGTCAATGCTCTATATTTACATGGATATAAATCATTATTAGTTTTTATCATAGTTTCATTACTTGTTGTATCAAATGCTGATGATACAATATTTATTATTTCTGTTGTAAGTACCATCGTTTCTACCAATGGAAATTTACTTAATTTAATACTGGTGCCTCCAGTTTCAATATCTATTGATGCTGGTTCAGTAGATGATGTAGCCATTCTGATTCCGCATTTTGTTGAGCTGTGACATCCAATGAACATGCTATTATTATTGATTGTATTAGATGAAACTATTCCTCGATCACCTGTCAAAACCATATCATTATAATTTGTAGCAAATAACCTAGGATAAAAATTAATAGTATTACCGCTATTATCTTCCTTACAAATAATCAAAGGTTCACTAGTTGTTGATCCTGATGTATTATAACTAAACGTTGAATATTTAAAAATATTTTGATTTCCTGTTAAATCACTTGATATTATGTTTTGTATTATTTTATTTTGTGATGAACTTGTACTATTTAAATTTATGTTATTATTAAAATTAGCCGACCCATTAGCTGTGATATTTGATGAAAAAGTATTTGTTCCTGTAAATGTATTTGACCCCGATAATGATACTTTTTCATTTAATTGAGTCTGAATATTTGATGTTGCACCACTGACATAAGAAAGTTGAATAGGTGTAATTGTTATCTCATTTGCTGATAAATTACCATTAAATGATGTTGTACCATTAATAATTACATTTCCTGTTATTGTTCCACCTGCTGAATTAAATTTATTATTTAATTGAGTTTGTATATTTGATGACACACCTGATATATAAGATAATTCGGTAGGTGTAATTGTTGTTGAATTAGCGATTAAATCATTTAAAAATGTTGTTTTTCCATTAAGAGTTAAAGTTGATTCCATTGTGTGAGGTACTTTTGACCAAATATTATTATAATTCATTCTAAATGTAGCAACTTCAACATTACTTAAATTATTATGTGTAAAGTTTGTATAATAAGCGACATTATTATTTAATCCTTTATTATAAAAAACTAAACCAGATGTGACGGCATTATTGGGAACATATTTTTGAGATGCACCAAGCCATGCACCAGCACTATTGGCATCTCCTAACACAATTTGATTATTAAAACTGACAGCCATCCAATTATCACAATAAAAAAGTAAATTAGAATATACTTGCGAAGAATTGAATTGAAAATTTTTTATATTACCTGCTCCATCTTTTGTTGAAAAATACATATAACCATTTGGTTGATTATTAATAAATCTAAAACCAGCACCAGCAGGAATATATAAAATGCTCATAGAAATATTAGGATCTGTTGGTTCTCTAATAGTTATTGTTCCAGTTTCATCAATATTATTAATAATTTTTGTTGTTGGTGTTGGTGTAGCTATATATGTTATGCCTGTTAAATTAGTTTTATTTGTTTCAACTTGAGTTGAAATAGTGCTTATATCTTTACCATCAACAATTAATGTATCATTTACAATTGAATTATTGGTCTCAATATTATCAGCGTAAATATTTATTAAACCATTCATAGAACGATTATTAGTATATTTATTATTCAAACTAGTCATTATAAAATATCTATATACTTTATTTAGAAAATAAAAATTTTTATGCGGGTTCAAAGTATAATGTTAAAATATAAGAACTTAATGAAGAACCATCATAACCTAAACCTTGGTCAGTTAATATAGCAACTATAAACCTATTATTAGTTGGATGTCCACTAATATAAATAGGTGGATTATCTGTTTTATTTGCATAGAGATAAAAATTATTACCTGATGAAACAGCTTTTCTTAAACTTCCTAAATATGTACTTGTTGTAGCTCCTTGTCTATTTGATACAGTAGCAAATGTATTTGTTGGTTGTCCTAATTCTATAACAATTTGAGCAGCGGGAATATTTGCAGCCGCATAAGTACTATGGTCAGTTGCAACAAATTGAAAATAAACATTGTAAGGTTGGTTAGGTAATACATCCCAATCAAAATTATATGTCGCAAAAGTATTTGAACCACCTGAATTTTTAGTAGTAGAATTTAGAACTATTGTATAAGGTTTTCGATTATTAAATTTTAAATCATTTTGTAAATCTTTTGGAAAATTCATTTATATATATTATATTTAGATTATTATTTTATGCAACTCCAAATATTTTTTTACCGTCATTAGCTACTTCTTGTCCGTCAGTTTTTATTATTTGTTTAATATTCTTTGCTCTTTGTAATGTATCATCTGCCTTTTCTTGAGCTTTATCGAATTTAGTATTTACTTTATCTTGAACTTTTTCAGATTTCTCAACAATTCTTTCTAATTTATTAGAACCTTTATTTAATGCACCTTCTAATTTACCACTTCCCATAGCTACTGCTTTTCCTGCTCCTTCTAATTCTGATATTCCTGTTGCCTCTCCGACTTTTTGAACTACAACAGCACCTTTATTAATAACATCAGCCGCTTTACCTAATCCTTTAGATACTTTTAAGGCAGCATTTTGTCCCTTTGAAAACATTTGATTTACTCCTTTTTGAACTTTACGTATTCCTAAAACCATTAAATATCTATATATATTAATATTATATATTATTTTCATCATCATCAAATAACAATTCATTAAAACCGTCAAAAAATCTTTGAGAATTTAAATTAACAAACAAATATTTAAATGGTTCATTATACACTAATTTTGATATTTCATTTTGATATTTTACTTTATCTTCAATGACTTCTGAATATATGGCGTCATTTTCTTGCTTACTTACACGAAATATAAAAATGTTTGAGAATAATTTTCTAATTTCTTTAGGGACAGAATACCATGTTTGAACTAAAAAAAATATTGATGTTCTTAAATGTCTCCGATTAAAGATTAATTCTTTAAATAATTTTAATGTTTCATGATTTTTTAAATATGCCGTCATATCATCAAATATGATACAATTATTATATTTTTTGTCTTCATGTTTAATTACATTTATAACTACTTGTAAATTTTCTTCATTTACTTCTTCAAATTTTTGTTCATCTGGTATTTTTCCAAATAAATTATCTTTCATAGATTGTCTTGAGTGAGATGGTTGAAATAAAAATATATTGTGAAATACTTTTCTAAATAATTTAGGACTTTTAAAAAATGAATATAATAATGATGTTTTCCCGCTTTTTGGTTTTCCAATAAATAAATTTGTTTCATGTGAATTCATAAAAGATGTCATATCATAATTATTTAATTTTTCATGTAAGCATTCATCGCATAACATTTTACATGGGGTAATATTAGGACTTTCATTAAACTTAATTTTTATCATTCTATATATTAAATTGATATAATATTTTATGCTTTCACAGAACATTGACGATTAATTAAATCAACTTCAATTAAAGCGTCATAATTTACCACTAATGTAACAGTTGACTGGTTAGCCCCAATAGAAGCAGCACCATTATTTATTCTAAATGAAATGGGTGAATTTTGTGTCGAAATTCCTGTTAATAATGAATTAGAGTTTAATTTTTCTGTTGATGTACCAATATAAAATTTACCAGGTGCAGTATATGTACAGGTAGCAGCAGTTCCACCAGTATAATTAAATTCAATAGCATTTATTGAAAAAGAATTATTTTTATCAAATATTGAACCAACAGCGGTTCTCAATTCTTGTAAAATACCTGTACGATTAATTCTTGAAGATAATGGTCTTTGTGGATACTGAACACCTCCAATATTAAAAGAGTAGTCACCCGTATTTTGTGTTAAATCTATGGAGTCATATTGTTTATTAGAAGCTGCAGCACCACCACCCATAATAGCAAATAATGATTTAACTGAGGCAAATCTTTGATTATAAATTAAATCAAAGGAACCAGGACCAGTGCCACCATTAAGTAAATTTGTTGAAGAAGCAAATGATTGAGATTTTATATAAATTTTTTCTCCCATACCTCTTACCATTTCTTCAACATTACCACCAAAATCTATAACTTTATATCTTAATTCGACATTTGATAAAGTCCAACCAGTTGGAGTAACTGCAGAAGTAAACATATTAGATAATGATTCAACTGTTAAAATAATTCTTACTTGAGGCATTGCAAATAATGGTATTAATTTTTCACTGTTGGTTAGAATACTCATGAGGGGGGCACTAAAACTACCTGTTTCATTTGCTGTCATTAATCTTCCATCTAATGTCTCAAGAGTTGGAATCAATGTATTATTACCATAACCAAAAGAACTCTGTAAACCATATTTTTCCGCAACTGATAGGGTTAAATTAGAAAGCATATTCATAACAACATTATAATTCATTGTACTGTCCACGATTTGGCTTCCAATTTGGATATCTAGACGTGAAAATGTGGTATAAACTGGACAACCAATTAATTCAGCACTAGCAAGAGATGTTAAAGTATAATTATATGCTATATACATTGAATCGGGTACCAGGAATCCTCTATTTAACAGGTCGAAATAAATTTGACTACCGGCTGTAAAAGTTTGAGCGTTAACTGGATTAGCAGACACATTTATTTGTTGTGTTCCTTCTGGTAAAGCTGGTAATCCTTCTTTATAATTAATACTGTTTGGTAAAATAACTGACATTTAAATTTGTTTATATATAAATTATACAAATAAAATAATATTAAGTTCAATTAAAATATATTTCCACGATTATTATATAATAATAAATCTAAATCATCTCTTATAGGTTCTTCAGTTGCTATTTCTTCAATATTTTGTTCTTCTTCAATTGGTATTTCTTGGGATTCTTGGATTTGTTCGGTTTCTTGGGGTTCTTGTATTTGTTCGGTTTCTTGGGGTTCTTCAATTGGTACCGTATTTTGTTTAATTATTTCATTAAATTTAGTGGGGCTTATATTTGGTCTTTTTCTTATTAAAGTTAATACAAATGTCATAGTCCAATTAATATTATTAAAATTAACATAATTGTTATCATCATCTATAATTGATAAATCAAACCCATCTAATGACACATTATTCAAAGTAGCTTTAATATTTGTTATATTTGTATATTGAATTAATCCAAAATTTCCAGTTTCAATAGGTAAAGTCATTAAAGTAAAATCTATATTATTCGTTGATAATTCATAAGAACAGATTCTTAATCTTAATGTTCCTAATAAATTTAAAGGAAATGGGGCATTTATTTTACTACTCACAGAATTATAATTCGTTCCTACAACAAATCCTAAAACTTCATAAATTGTTGAACCTGATGATCTAAGAGAAAATGAACCTGTTGTTTTTGTAAATGTTAATATTCCTGTGGTTGTAGATATTGATAGTGTCAAATCTGTAATACCATTGGCAGTTAATTGAGTTTGTATTTCTGTAATTAATGATGTAGCGTTATAATTTCCTCTAGTTAATGTTAAAGTATATGTAGTGCTAATAATCTGAATTACTAATACATTATTATAAATATTAATATTGTAAAAACTAAATGGTATCTGTGCATTTTGTATGCTTATATATCTTTCAATAATATCTTCTTCATCTTTTAATAATCCACTAAATGGGAAAAAAACATCTGATAAAAACGTAGAATTATTTTTAATACTATTTTTAGAATTTAAATTTATAATTTTGGTTTCTGTGAAAGTTTCCATTATATATAATTACAATACATAATAAAATTAATTTTGATATTCTGAAACATCTTTCAAAACTGTTAAAGCTTCATTAATTTCTCTTTGTTGATTTTGTTCTAATTTTTTAATTAAATTTAAATAATATTCTTTTACCGTTTCCCCTAAATCTGGTCTTGATGCTAAAAATATTTTATATGTTTCTGCATTATTTTTATTTAAATATGGGCTTACTTTTTCTAATTTTTCCAATGTGCATTCATTATTATTTATATCATTTTCTTTTAAATAATTAAAATCATATGATTTAGATTTTCTTGGTATCATTATATATACTTATATTTAGAAAATTATTTTTATACAAATATTATTTTTGGTGCTTGTGGTTGAGGTGGTTGATAATTTCTTTGAGGTTGTCTTTTTATTTGTAATTCTTCTATAGGTGTTTCATCATCTTCAATTTCATCTAATATCTTTTGTTGTTTAATTTGACGCTTTTTAATACTTATTGCTTTTTTAATAACCTTTTCTTCTAAATATTTCTTTTCTATTTCTAATAATCTTTGACGTTCTAATCTATCTTTTTCTCTTTTTTCCATTAATTTTTGACGCATTTTAACTGTTGTTTCTTTTTGTGCATCTGTTTGCTTTCTTTTTGGTTTCGGTTGTGGTATTGGTTCTGGTATAGTTGGTATAGTTGGTGGTGTTGGTGGTATTGGTTCTGGTTTTGGTGTTTTTTCTGCTTGTAAAGGCTCATTATCATCAATACTATCCGTAGAAACTGTAGGATTTTCATTATTTTCTAATTTTTCTATAGTTTTTTTTTTACCCATAATAATATTAAATTAGAAAATAATTTCACAATATATTATATAAATGGTTAAAAAGAATAAAACGAAAAATGTCAAAAAACAAATCAAAAATAAAAACATTAATATTAAAATAAATATTGACCAATCTAAAAGAACAACTGGTTCTAATCCTAAAAAGTCTAATATTAAAACTTTACCCGCTTTTAGTGCTGCTCCATCATCAGGAGGTAATTATATAAGGCAATTTGTCCAAGACCCATATTATTCACAATCTCAATATGATCAGATGAATTTATTAAAACAATATAATAATTTAGTTCGTCAAAATAATCCTCAGATTACAAGTGGATTTAAAGATAGAAATAAGAATGACCAAATGTTAATTAAAGATAATGTATATAAAACAGATGATGATGAATATTCTTTAGGTGAAACAAAAGAATCAGTGACTGAAAATTTCATTGAAAGAGCTATGAATGATGACCCAAGAACAAACGGAGATCCACAAAATGCAATATATAACTTTATGCCACAAACTGCTCAAAAACTTCCAACAACTCAAAATGAATTCCCAGAAGATGAAGATGAACAATTATTACTTGAAAGTAGTGTTTCAGACCCTTATTTAAAATTAATGTACTCTGATAAGGAATATGATGATAAAGGATTTAAGATATTTCGTGAAAGTGATATTAAACCAAATAAATATTTTAATAAATCGACAGGTAAATGGGTTCTGGGTTATGGACAAGAAATTAATAAATTACGTGAAGCTAATCAAGGTAGTGTTGAATCAAAATTCACAAGAGACCCATATTCAATAAATTTAATATTACGAGACCCAACAACTAATTTAAATGCTAGGAATACAGAATGGAGAAATTATATCAAAAAAGTTAAAGAGGAAGAAAAAGAAGAACCACAAGAAATACTAAATGAAGAACTGAAAACAGAAAAGAAGGAAAAGAAAAGTAAAAAAAACAAATCTTTAAAAAAATAATCAATCATAAAATACTTTAGGCTTACGTTCTCTTTTACCTTCTATTATATTAGATTCGTCAATACCAATTCTTTTATTAGATAATTTCTTTTTATGTTCTTTTGCTTCTTGTGATGGCTTACTAATATCATAATCAATATCGTCATCATCTAATTCATACACAATTGATATTTCATGTGGTTTATATAATTTATCTTTTCCAAATAATTTTATTTTATTGCCTTTTACTTGTTCTACAATATAAGTTTCTTTTGATGCTTTTACTGTATCAATTTTATCAAATAACTCTTTTTTCGTAATAATTTTAACTTTATCACCAGGAATATATTTGTGTTTAATATCTTCTACTGATTGTTCATTAGGTTTTTCACCTTTCCATATTTCTATAGGTTTATGACGTGTAGTAGAATGAGCGGAATTATTATAATTATATACTGCATCTTCCAAATATTTAAACCAAAAATTATCTTTTGTTAATAATCTGATTCTTTGTAATAATGTTTGTAATGTTCCATTAACTCTCTCAACTATAGGATTTTTCCAATCTTCATCAGGGTCAGAAAACCTTATTTTTATATTATATTCATCCATAGCATTAATAAACTCTTTTTTATTAAACTCATTATCACATTCAAGTTTATATGGTGGTCCATTTTCTTCAATCATATCTTTTACATTTTTTATTATAGTTGGCATTTCTCTATTAGTCATAGGTTTAGCCATTAAATATCTTGAATATATATCAATCATGCATATTATATACTTGTAATTATTTTGTTTAAATCTAGTGTAATTTATTATGTCAAGTTGGTATATATGACTCGGGTAATTAGCCACATAAGAACTAAAATGTTTTGGTTTTCTGATAGGTTTCATAATTTTATTAATAGCTTGTTTATCATAATATTTTTGTAGTTCGTTTTTAGAAATATTTGGATTTACTTCCTGTATTTTTTCATATAATTTATTGATATTAGTTAAGCCTTCTTTTTTATCGTAAAATATCTTTTTAAAATCTTCCATATATATAATAATTTGAGATTATATTATTAATATCTATTTCCCTTAGTAATATTGCAATGATGACAGCATAATTGACAATTTGATTTAACATGTGCTAAAGTATTATTAATTCTATCAACTGTTAAATTTGATACTATATTAGAATCTTCATTAAGGCGGATTTCATAATAAGTTTTGCAGAATCTACAACATTTATTATTATCAAATTGTTCAGTTATCCATTTAGCGTCAATAAAATCTTCATCAATAAATTCTCTTTCTGCTTTTTTATCTTGTAATTTATAAGATAATACTTTCTCTTTAAAATATAATTGGATTCTGCTTTTTAACATTTTGTCTAATTCTTCTTTGGAATGGATAAATATTGAAATATATTCTAATCTTTTAACTCTAGTAATAGCAGTCCATAAATATTTTCTATCAACATAAGCACAACCAGCATCAAAAATAGTTGTAGGTTCATTTCTTGTTAATCCTTGGACTGAATCACATGTTAAACCGTATGGTAATTTAAAATGTTTTAATAAGATTTGTGGTGTTATTTTATATTCAATATTATCCACTTCATCTTTAATAACAACATCTTGTTTTTTCATTTTGATAATTTTAAATCTATAATTTGGATGGAGTTTTAATTTTCTTTCATATTCCTTACATACTATTTCTTGTCCCACTTCAAATTTTGTCTTTTTATCTAATACACCAAAATGAATTATTTCATTAACCATTTCACATCTATATCTAAAAAAGCAAATATTTAATTTTGTTTTGACTTCATCTAGTGAATATACTTTGTTTAAATTATACTTATCACAAATTTCTTCAATTGTCATATTTGATTTTAAAACATCTTGTTTCAATCCTATTAATTTAATTTTATCTTCTTCTGATTCTAATCTTTTAATTACTGATAATAGTATTTGGTCTTTAAATAAAATGTTAAGTGATTGTTTTAAATATTCTGAATTCTTAAAACCAACTGGTTCTCTTTGGTCGCAATCACCTGTTGCAATAAAATGCTTTTCTGGATATTGATTCATAATTTGAGATATTCTTTTTAATTCGGAAGGAGTATATAAAAATATTTCATCAAATACAATTGTTTTATATTCATCAATATTTAATCCTGCTTTATTTTTCATTTCTACATCAAAACAAAATAAGCCAAATAATTTTGCAAATGTTTTTGCATCATATTTATCAGACCTTAATTCTTGACATAATACATTGTATGGGCTAATGAATAAAGCATCCTTATCATAATTTTTAGCTAATGTTGATTTACCAACACCTGGATATAAACCTTGAATTAATACATTATTATGTGTTTGTAAATATTTATTGATTGTTTTTGTATCATATTCATTAGCAAAAGTTTTAGTATTCACGTTATCAAAATTTGGAATATTTAGTAAATCATTAAGTTCTACGATAATAGATGATGTTGGAATAAACTTTTTAGTTTCTAATTTGTATTCACCTATATTTGATGACATTGGAAAGTTTGATTTAATAATTTGACTTGAATTTCTTTGTTTTGTTTCTGCATAAAAAATACAATCGGTTTTAATGCCTCTGACTCTTAATCCTAAGTTTCTTAGTTTGTCATATTGATTTAGTAATTTTAATCTTTGATTTAAATATATCATTTCTTTAACTGGTAGGAAGCCATTTTCTAATTGCTTTTCTTCTTTGATTTTAACAACAAATAATGAGCTATCTTCTGAATCATCTTCTGATATACATAACATTTTACCATCATATAAATCTTGATACATTTTAGCCTCATTGTAATCAATAAATATTTTTGATAATTCACCTTTATTAATTTTCTTTTCTAACAATCCAGTTGTTATATTTGAGATTGCTTTTTTCATTTGAGTTGAAACATCATTATTATTAAATAATTCTTTAACTGGTTTTTCAAAATCAACATCTTCAATATTTAATGGTTTTCTCACATATAAAATTTTATATTTAATATCAACTTGTTTTAAGATATAACCAAATGTTTTAGTATATTTTTGTGGAAATATTATGGCTGTTCTTGGTGTATATGATAAGACTTCAATAATATATTGTGATAAATCTTCAATTGGTTCATCATTATATTTTCTATAAACATCAAAATAATTAAAGATTGGAATTTTCTTAATACTCATTAAACATTGGGTATAAGCTTTATTTTCATCTAATCCATCATATGGCTTGTAATCTAATTCACCAAAATGACCACATACATTATTGATTTTATAATAATTATCAATTTCAATTACTGATGGGTGATAATCTGATAAATATTCTTTCTTGACAATAGAACTATAAAATTTTTCATAGGCTTTTTCATAGGCTTGATATTCTTGTAAGTTTTCATAATTTATTAATTGTCCATAAATAGGATTATTATTGGCTTGAATGATTTGAATCATAGTATTATTTAAATACAATACAATTTTATTCAATGCAGTATCAAAATCAACTTTAGGCATGTATCCACCATTAATTAACTTAAACAATAGTTTTTTGATACATGGACGACAAATAATTTTCATTTGTTTTACTTTCTCTTTTGGTGCTTCTTCTTTTAATATTTTAAGAATATCCAACTCAGTATCTGCGAAATATTCTTTAGTCTCATTTTTAAAATCCATAATATTATATTTGCTATTTACATATATTTCTTGTTGTATCTCTTCATTTGATGATACTTGTTTTAATTTTGGTATATTGTCGGTTAATTCATACATGTGTCCATCTTTAACCATAACTCTCATAGTTGCTAAATCTTTATTATTTGGATTTGCAATAAATTTTGTATCTAATTTCATATAACTATCATAAACATAAATACCAGTGAATTCAAATCGTGAAAAGAATTTATCAATTGCTCTTTCAATTGTACATCCAATATTATCAGGTTTATTTTCTAATTCTAATATTTCACATAAATAATCATAGGTTAATTCTTTATAATATCTTTTACCATTAGATTTCTTTTTATTGAATCTATCATAATATTTATTAATAATGGCTGTTAATACACATGAATCAGGTCTGAAATTTTTTTGGATGTATTCATTATAATTTAATTGAATGATATTTTTAAAATCTGATGTCATTAAATTTATCATGTAATGTGTATATTTAGTGTTGATTCCTTTATTTTGCCCATCTGCTTTTAATTCTGTTTTTACTAATACAGGTTTTTTATATTTTTCACCAATCTTTTTAATTGAGGTTATTTTAAATCCTAAAATATCAGGTGATTCTTCGACTCTTTTCATTGCCTCTTTTAAATTTTCATCTGCCTCTTTAAGTTGCAATTTAAAGTTATTAATAATATTTATGTCATGATCTATATCATTATAAAATTTTCTAATTTCATAATCTTGAATAACAACATTTTTTAACATGATATTGAAATTTAAACAAACTGTATATTTCTTTTCATGTGTAATATTCCATTGAATTTTATCAGGGTCTCCATAATTATAATCTTTGTAATAATTTCCTCTCTCATCTTTTTCAGCCTCAATATATAATTTCCCTGATACAAAAGATTTATTTTTTCTGTATCTTTGTTGATACATTTTAATTAGTTCATCAATAGGTAAATTCTTCTCAATTATTTGACCTACTTTTTTATCAAAGAATTTTTTAACTGATTTTGAGATTTTACCATTTGGCTTTAGAACACCTTTTTTAAATGTTCTATAGTAATTTTTATACTCTTTTTCCTCTTCTAATTTTAAATCATTTTCTAATTCTTTATTTAATTGCTCTATAGTTTTTGTAAAACCCTTTTTTGCTTCTTCTTGTTTTACTACTGGTTTAACTGGCTTATCTATAAGAGATTGTAATTCTTTATCAAGTGCTATCAATTCTTCATCAATTTCTGATTTGACTTTATAATTAGTTTTCTTGAACATTATATGTTATATATATATATATTAGAAATATATTTTTATTTTTTTAAGTAGTTTTAATTAAAATAAAAAATTAATTTATATATTTTTTATTTCTTGAAAAAATTAATCTATATTATTTTCGTAATAATTATCTAAATCGTGATTTATTTGTAAATCATTTTCTAAATCTTTTATCCCTTTGTTTTCTAAATGTTTTTTACTGTTATTATGATACCACATTGAATTATATTTTATTTCTTTATCACAACATTTACAATGAAAAGTTTTATGTTTATGCACAGTCTGAAAATAGTTTGCTTTTGTTATTTTTATATGTTCTAATTTAGCTCTTAACATTTTATTTTCTTCTTCTAATTGTTTGTAATCCATTATATATATAATATGTATTAGAAAATATATTTTTAAGTAATTTTAATTTAATTAATCTATATATTTTTTAAAGTTCAATAATATATTTACCTTCCGAAATTTTAATATTAAGACTCAGTATATCTTTCCTGTTTTCTTGATACCTTTCTTTATATTTATCAATATTCTTCTCATAGTATTCATGATATTTATGTTTATTTTGTTCATAAAATTGTTTTTTATATTCTTTAATTTTTTTCTTATTATCATGATAATATTTTCTACCATAAGCTTTTCGTTCTTCTTTTTTTTCATTCTCAAGTCTTTCTCTGATGTGTCTGCTTAATACTAATAGTGGATCTTCTTTTTTAGTTTGCATATAATTGCTATATATATGTTATATAAATTATTTCCATAAAATATTGATGCTTAGGTTATTACTACTATATTTATTATCTTTCCAATTCCCCTTTATATTTGATGCTCTAGCTAAATAGTTAGATTGTCTCTTTTTATTTTGATGTTTCAAATAATCTTCGTATGGTGGTTTCATACTTCCAAAATGAATTGCATCACCAGTATATTTATTATATACCATATATTTTTTATTTGGTCTAGGACTCTTATATAAGATTACATTCTCTCCTAAATATTTTTCTGCATTTTCTTGAGCTTGGATTGGATTTGAGTATTGAAACAAATCATCATCCTTTGGTACATCTACAGCCTGGATTAATTCCATTATATTATTAGTAGAGATATTTTTTATTTTAAAAAACTTTTTCATCATTTCCACTATCAAAAGCATCCAAATAAAATTCAACTAATTTAATTACATTATTATTTTCATCATCTATTTCATCATACAATTCAATATCTAATAAATATAAATGTTTCCTCTCGATTTCACTTAGGTAAATATCAAATTTTTCACATTTTATTTCATCACAATATAATTGTAAATTTTTTATAATTATATTCAATTGCTTTCTACTTAATTTATAACTCATTTGAAATGTATAAAAACTCATCTATATAATTAATTTATATTTTTATTTTTCAAATAATCTAATGTTTCTTTGTATCCCCCAATATATTCATTGTCTTTAAAAACAAGAGGAAAATATTTAGGAACACATCCGCAAAGATTACAAAGAAATAAAGAGAATTCCTCTTCAATTTCAGGAACTATACAGCAGTAATCACAATCAACAACATTATATTTTATATCAAAAACATTCAAAAGCCTTTTGACTTTTGTTGAATACTTGCAACCTGAGAGAGTGTAGATTGTCCAGCCTTTATGAATTGGATTTGAAATTTTTACGTCCATTTATATAATTACTCTATATATTTTTTTTCTATAATTATTAATCTTCTAATTCAACATCTTCATAGTATTGATGAATGGAATAGAATTCCTGCTCATCATTGTATTTACTGATATAATCTTTTCGACTTTTTCCAAACTTGATACACTTTTTTTCATCTCTAAATACTCTTAATGTTTTTATTTCTGTTCTTCTCGGTTTATCTTTATCAACATTAACTTCAATATAAATATGTAATTTTTTAAAATATTTATTAGCGATATATTCATACATCTTTTTTTCACTTTCAGATATAATTTTTTTGTTCATTATATAATTACTCTATATTTTTTTTTTCTTAAATTATAATATAGATGGAATTAAATAATGAATATTATGAGAATGAAAAGAGAAAAATAATTGAGAGGAAGAATAAAAAGAAATACAACAAAGAATATTATAATACTGTCAGAAAACAACTTCAAATCATAGAGAAATGCAAAATATATGTAAAGGAATACAAAGGAGACGAACCAATAAAAATCATAATTGAAGAGGGAAAATTTCCTATAGAGATGTGAGAACCAGATAGGTTAAGTTCGCCCAATTTCCCAAATTTAGCCCAATACTTATTTATCGCACCGAATGAGTTTTTTCAGTCAAAAGAGTTTTTTCAGAAAAAAGAGTTTTTTAGTAGAAAATAGT
>Ga0181355_1000523_pt1 | contig 16431 bp, 16 predicted proteins | sample Fa13VDMM15DN_FD_130099 | JGI IMG/M metagenome (GOLD analysis project Ga0181355, IMG submission 130099) | Freshwater viral communities from Lake Michigan, USA - Fa13.VD.MM15.D.N | ecosystem: Environmental > Aquatic > Freshwater > Lake | place: USA: Michigan | collected 2013-09-23 | reverse complement strand
TATGGATGAGGGCAAAGCCGCCAACATGGTTGAGCGGGCCTACGACCAGAAGGGCTACATCGGCAAGGAAGTGCAGCAGCGTGCCCAGGCTCAGGGCTATGACGGCCTGATGCAGTACCGCAACGGGGATCTGTCTGAGGTGGTGACCTACAAGCCTGGACAAGTCAAGAGCGCCATCGGCAACCGTGGCACTTACGACATGACCGACCCCGACCTGAACAAGGCCGGTGGCGGGTTGATGAAGGCGCTTAAGTCACTCAAGGGGCCAAAAGAGTCTGTGAAGCGCAACATTGAAGTGCGGCCACCCAGTGACAATGTCTCGCAGGTTCGGCAGGCAAACTTTCAATACCCCAAGACTGTCGGAAATCAAACGGTTGCGATTGACAAACTTGTTGGTGGCGTCAGACTGTCTGACCCTAATGAGGCCAAGCGCGTCAAGGAGTTGGCTGACAAGATTGCAAGCCCACAAGGTTACATCAGCCGAATCATCGTTGACCACAACAACAATGTAATTGAGGGGCAGCACCGCCTTGAGGCTTTGCGGCAACTTGGCATAAGTGACGTGCCCGTGTACAAGATTGAAGACTTGTCAGACACGATGCCTGTAAGCGCGATGGAGAGTGCGCTCAGTTCAGTTGGGCCAATTCATCCTGATCATGTGAGTCAGCTTGTCGGTCAGGCTCTTGAGAACATAGCCGAGCACGGCGTTGTTGGCGCAAGAGACTTTGATTACGGGCGGTATCAGAAGCACTACGACGCCGCACTAGATGCCGCCCAATCTGTTGGCTCAGACCTAAACAAGGCCGGTGGCGGTGATGTCCACATGGACAAGGGTGGTGCTGCCTTTGGCGTCTTCCCCCAGATGAAGCCTCGCCGCAGCAAGCAAGACCGCGAGGCTGCCAAGAACGTGCCGGTAGATCTGGCCCGTGGGTTTGTCTCTGGCGTGCTTGGTGCTCCTGGCGACATCGAGTCATTCGTCCGGCTGCCGTATGAGTTGATCACCGGCAATGAGTCCCCGACATTCCTGCCAACGTCCGAGGACATTGAGAAGCGCCTGCCGTTCAGGTCAGAGGCTCCTGTGAGCCGTGCAGCCACTGGGCTGGGCCAGATCGGTGGTGGGTTCTACTTGGGGCCAGGATCGCCTCTGAGGGCCGTTGGAGCGCTTCCAGGGGCCATCAAGCACGGTGCGCAGGAGTTTGCCAAGGCATCGGCTGCTGGTGCCCCTCGCGTGATTAAGCCCAAGGGCGGGAATTTTCTGACTGGCAGCGTCGAGAAGGCGCTTGAGCCGCTGAAAACAAGACTTGCGGAGGCAGCAGACCAAAACATTGGCTTTGGTCAGGGAATGTCATTCCGTGAATTACGCGAACAAGATGCCCTAAACCAATGGGTTGACCGTAACTTGGCCAACTACGTCAAGAAGGAAATGGCGACACCGGAAGACCCGGTGCGGAAGTTGGCTGAACAGGGCATCAGCCACTTGCCAGAAGACGAATTGCGAAGGGCTGAGTGGCTTTCTGAGCACATGGAGAACGTCAGGCGCGGCGAAGGTTTTCCAAGTTCTGGCATGGCTCAAAGTGATATGGGCCGCAGTTGGGAAAACCTTGCCGACGAGGCAATTGCGATTACAGCGCCGCGTGTTGCCAATGAAGAAATGATGGCGGCAAACCCTTGGCTTTCAAAATTAGACCCAGACCAATCTGTTTATCGAGCGCGGCCAAGCGATGTAAATGACCTTGGCTTTGACCACATCATGGATGTGTTGCGCGAAGACGTTGCCTCTGGCCGCATCCGTCCTGAGCAGTTGAGCAAGGTCAGCATGGAGCAGGCGGTACGTCGCACCTACGACTATGACCAAGAGCTTGCGGCCAAGATGACCGCATCTCGCGCCGCACAGCGTGAGGGCCTGCCTGTATACAAGGAATACCCAGAAGGATATCGTTGGGTTGAGCTTAATAAGCCTGGATCGTTTACCTCTGAGTCAGAAGCGATGGGCCACTCTGTGCGTGGCTATGAGCCGCCCAAGGGCCATCCTGATTGGACAGAGGGATCTGGAGACTCAGGCAGTTTGGGCTACGGCCACGGTGGCTGGGAGGCCATCAAAGAAGGCAAAGCCAAGGTGTACTCGTTGGTCGATCCTAAAGGCGCGCCTCATGCAACAGTTGAGGTTGGCCAACCATACAAAGACCGTGGTTTCTTTGGGGATCAAAGACCTAAAGGAGATGATTATTACATTCAACAAAACAAATATATTGCAGGCCAAAAAAATGGCACGGTAAGTCCTAAATTAACTTTTGCTGAGTGGTGGAGAGCCAGCCAAGGAATTCCTGAACCTCAACCACTTGCTCCTCAAATTACCCAAATTAAGGGCAAGCAAAACCGCGCCCCAAAAGAAGAGTACCTGCCCTTCGTCCAAGATTTTGTCCGTAGCGGCAATTGGTCTGGAGTTGGAGATTTGCCAAACACTGGCATGTTTAAAATTGAGAGCGGCCCAAGAGCAACCGAATTTGATAAGGCTGCATTTGAGCGCTATGGAAATTACGCCACAACACAAGAACTTGATGAATTGGAAAAAATACTGAAGGCGCAACCCCCAGAAGGCATGAAGGCTGGCGGCCCAGTCAAGATGGCTGGCGGTGGTACTGCCAAGAAAGTTGTTGAAGGGGCCGTCAAGGGCGTCAAGAAGCTATTTGGCGCAGCAGACGAAGCTCCCAAGGGGGCATTACCTACCGCAGAACGCGACGCAAACCTCAACAAGATGCTTGAAGGTAGCAAGGTCAAGGAGCGCTTGTATCACGGTACAACCGATGATGTGCAAAAGTTTGACCCTACTAAATCAGGCAAAAAAACTGGAAACCTTACCACTGCCCTCGGAACGTTTTTAAGTGACAACCCAACGGAAGCTAGTAGGTATGCAGAGCAATGGGGTACTAAAGGCGGAAACGTCATGCCCGTCTTCGCCCAAGTAAAAAACCCTTATCAAATGCCTTACAAGGAGTTTGATAATTTGGCCATGGGCGCGTGGAATCGGCGCATGAAGGATCCTGACTATGATCCTAACGCTGTGATCAGGTTTAGTGATACGACGGGCCAGAAACGCGCTTCTGAAGCATTAAAAAAACACGAAAACGATGCGCGGCAAGATGTTATTAAACGTCGAGATGAATTGATGTCAATGGGTCATGATGGCGTTATCGTAAACATTGGCGGGAACCGCGAAATAATTGTGTTTGATCCCAGCAAAATTAAATCAGCCACCGGCAACCGTGGAACCTATGACATAACCGACCCCGACATCAATAAGGCTGCTGGTGGGGCTATTCACATGGCTGGTGGTGGGGCAATGAAAGAGGTGTTGAAGAAGCTGCTGAAGCCCGGCGCTGACACCGCCGCCCAGGAGGTGACCGCCGCTGAACGCGCCGCTGCTGGCAGGAAGGCCGCAGAGTTGATCAAGTCACAGCCGCCGGTCAAGGCATCTGAGGCGCTAGGTCAAGCGATGGAGAAAGGCTTTAAGAAGACCACCACCACTCAGGCTGACCGTACTCGTGTGGGCGGCGGCAACATTGGTGGCGCACCGTTCTCAGCAATCTCTGAGGTTGACCCGGCTTACGCTGGCAAGGTCTGGGGCGTAATGGACGAGGGCACGGCTGCCCGGCTGAAGAACCTGACAGATCCAGAGACCGCATGGACGACCATGCTTGGATCGGCCAACCAACTCAAGACCAACCCGATAGTCTTTGAAAAGCTCAAGAAGGGATTCTTGGAATCTATGAAGGCGGGCAACCTGAACCCTGAGTTGGAGGCCAAGATCAATCACAACCTTGCACTGACTTTTGGAGATGGCGCAAGCATCCGTGACCCCGGCATATGGAAGCAAGCCGACACGTTTGAAAAGCGTGCTGCACTTGCTGACCTGATGATGGGCCAGGGCATAGCACCCGGCAAGGGTGGCGTAGCCCTCGGTGGCGAGAAGAGCGGCAAGGGTGTAATCTTCAAGCCCACGGACATTCTCAAGCGTGAGACTGAGCCGGGTTTGCTGCATCCTGAGCATGGCGGGAGTGCTCCCACATTTGCGGCTGGTCCACGCCTATTCAAAATGGATCCCATGTCTGAGTACCGCCCAGATTTGCACCCAGGCTTCCCAACGCTGATCAGCGGCAAGGACTTGGGCGTAAACATGATTCCAACACCAACCGAGGTGTACTTGCCTGAGTGGCATAGCAGATTTAAGAAGGCCAACCCTAACCGTAAGGGTCCGGGATATTACGATCTCGCACTTGGCGTTAAGGGTGAGGGCTTGCCCAGCCAGGATCTCAACGACCCATACATTCGCCATTTAATCCGCGAAGGTTTTAAAGCTGGCGGAACCGTCAGCGGCCTGTCTACAGTAAACAAGTTGTGCGGCTGCCACGACTGATCAAGGAACAAACATGGCGACGCAATTCCCAATAGACCCAGAGTTCAACCGCTTCATTGACGGCAATCCCAATCAAGACGAGGAGGCCGGTGGCGAGGAGGTGGCCCAGGTCGTCGACATGCCTGACTTGCTGGACTCTGAGCTTGAGGAGCTTCCTGATGGCTCTGTGGTGGTCACCTTGGACACCAAGGGGCCGATGGAGGACGAGGACTTCTACCAGAACCTGTCCGACAGCGACCTCATTCAGGACTACGACCTAAGTGCGCTTGCCCTACGCTACATTGAGCTTGTTGAGAAGGACAAGGACGCCCGCAAGCAGCGTGACAAGCAGTACGAGGAGGGCATCAAGCGCACTGGAATGGGCAACGACGCCCCAGGTGGTGCAAACTTTAACGGTGCGTCCAAGGTGGTTCACCCCGTGATGGCCGAGACTTGTATTGATTTTGCGGCCAGGGCCATCAAGGAGATGTTCCCGCCCGACGGCCCGACCAAAACCAAGATCCTGGGTGATGTGACTGAGGACAAGACGACGATTGCCGAGCGCAAGCGCGACTTTATGAACTGGCAGTTGACCGAGCAGATCGAGGAATTCCGCGACGAGCAAGAGCAGATGCTGACCCAGTTGCCTTTGGGCGGGTCGCAGTACCTCAAGCTCTGGTATGACCAAAAAAAGCGCCGTCCTTGCGCTCAATTTTTGCCTATCGACAACGTGCTTTTGCCCTTTGCGGCGGGAAATTTCTACACCGCAGAGCGTTTTACCGAGGTTGAAGACATCTCGGACTGGGATTACAAGCGCCGGGTGAACTCTGGCATGTACCGCGACACGGTTTTGTCTCGCGCCACGATGGACCCAGAGATGACTGGGGCGCAAAAGGCCACGAACAAGATTGAAGGCAAGTCCCAGAACGACAACGAAGACGCTGTTCGCCGGGTGTACCACATCTACACATGGCTGGAACTGGAGGACGACCCTGTCACCAAGGGCGAGATGGCCCCGTACATCCTGATGATCGACGACCTGTCGACCGACGTGATCGGCCTGTACCGAAATTGGGAAGAAGGCGACGATACTTACACTAAATTGGACTGGGTGATTGAGTTCAAGTTCATCCCATGGCGTGGGGCATATGCTGTTGGCCTGCCACAACTGATTGGCGGCCTCTCAGCGGCCCTTACAGGCGCTTTGCGGGCCTTGCTGGACTCAGCCCACATCAACAATGCTGCAACGCTCCTGAAGCTCAAGGGCGGCAAGATCTCTGGCCAGTCCCAAGAGATCGAAGTGACCCAGGTTGTGGAGATTGAAGGCGCTCCTGGCGTGGATGACGTGCGCAAGATCGCCATGCCCATGCCGTTCAATCCTCCGTCGCCGGTACTTTTTCAGCTTTTGGGCTGGTTGACGAGCGCCGCCAAGGGTGTGGTGACCACCGCCGAGGAAAAGATTGCCGATGTCAACAGCAACACCCCAGTTGGGACCACTCAGGCGCTGATTGAGCAGGGCGCTGCCGTTTTCAGCTCCATTCATGCTCGTTTGCACGAGTCTCAGGGCCGCGTGCTCAAGGTTTTGAGCCGAATCAACCGCTGGTACTTGGACGACATGCAGCGCGGCGAGGTGGTGGAGGATTTGGAGATCAAGCGGGAGGATTTTGCCCGCGTAACGGACGTTATTCCGGTTTCCGACCCGCACATCTTCAGCGAAACCCAGCGGATGGCCCAGACCCAGGCGGTTATGGCCATCATGAAGGACAACCCTGAGCTTTTCAACAAGAAAGTGGTCATCACCCGCTTTTTGAAGCAGATCAAAGTGCCCGGCATCAACGAAATCATGGTCGACGTGCCTGCGCCGGTCAAGATGGACGCAGCCAACGAGAACGTGTCCATGGCCATCGGTCAGGCTGCCTTCGCTTACCCAGAGCAGGACCACCTCGGCCACATCCAAGCCCACTTGGACTTCGCCAAGAGTCCTATTTTCGGCAGCAACCCCATGATTGCGCCCGCGTACCTGCCCAAGTCGGTCGAGCACATCAAGCAGCACATCGTGCTTTGGTACTTGAACCGCATGACGGGCTATGTGCAGAAGGCCATGGGCGAAAAGCTGCAAGACTACGACTTGCAGGCCGATCCCAAGGCGGTGGACAAGTTGTTTGCCCTGGCGTCACAGCACGTTGAGATGGACGCTGACCAGACCCTCAAGGGCATCATGCCGGTGATCCAGCAGTTGATGCAGAACTTGCAGCAATTCAAGCCCCAGCCGCAGATGACGCCGGACACCAAGGTTCTGCTGGACACAAGCATGGCCGAGACCGAGCGCCGTGCCAAGCGCGACGAGGCAGAGATGGGCCTCAAGGACAAAGAGCTTGCAGCCAAGATCCAGTTGGACATGGCCAAGCTGCAACAGAGCCAGCAGGAGGCGATGGAAGAGCTTCAATTGAAGTTGGCTATCGCCACCAGCGACCAAGAGATGAAAGAACGCATCGAGACAGCCCGCTTAACACGCGATGCGGCAAAGCTCAATTTCGAGCAAACCAAGGCTGTACCAACCCTAGGAGTCAACTATGGCAACGAGTGATCAGGAGCAGAAAAGCATCAATGTACCCCAGCATAAGCGCAGGGCAATGGGCGTTCCAATTGACGGCCAGAGCATGAAGGGTTCGACCCCAACCAAGCAGTCAGGAGGTCTATCACAAGCGAAGAAAAAATGAGAACCCTCTCGGATTTGATTGGTGGAATTAAGGCTCGTCAGGCTGAAATAGCCTCGTCCCTTGTTGCTGGAAATGCGACGAACTGGGAGTCTTACATTCGGCTGGTCGGTCACAACGCGGGCTTACAGGAGGCCCTCGACATTTTGAATAACCTCATGAAGGAAGATGAAAATGAGTAACCCGGTAGCTTCTAACGAAGCTGAGATGGCTTGGGCATTTCCGAGCGTAGATCCCGGTGCAAAGCCTCTTGGTGGACGATTGTTGGTACAACTCCGCCGTACAAAAAAGACGACAACTGCATCTGGAATTATCTTGGTCGAAGAAACCAAGGAGACCGAAAAGTGGCAAAACATGGTAGCTAAGGTCATTAAGATTGGACCGCTTGCCTTCAAGCATCGTGACACGATGTTGGGCTGGCCGGAAGGATCTTGGTGTGAGGTCGGCGATTACATCCGCGTGCCCAAATGGGGCGGCGACCGGTGGGAAGTGCATGTCCCCGGCGAGGATGCAAACGAAGACAGCGCCTTGTTCATGGTCCTGAACGATCACGAGGTGATCGCCAAGCTGACCGGTGACCCACTCCAGATGAGGGCCTTCCTATGAGCGATCCCAAAATTGAAGAACTCAGCGTTGTTGAGGAAAAGGACGGCTCCGTCACGGTTGATCTGCCAGACCATCTGGCTGACCATTCCGACGACGCCAATCGGCCTGATAGCAATCAAGACGATGGTGGGGATGTAGACCACCCTGACGATACTGACGCAGTCCGTGAAGCCCGACGCAACCGTCGCCGCGCCAAGAAGGAATACATCAAGCGCACCAATGAGGAAAAGGACCAGCGCCTTGGCTTGATGCAGCGTCAGAATCAGGAACTGCAAGAGCGGCTTGCAGTCTTGGAGCGCAAGACGCACGGGGCAGACATGGCCCGCTACGAAAAAGCCATGGAGGACGAGGAGTATCGTCTTCGCTACGCCCAGCAGAAAATGCAGCAGGCCACAGACAACTCTGACGGCGCGGCATTTACAAAGGCTCAGGAACTCTGGTACGACAGTCGCCGCAAACTTGAGGCGATGAACAACTACAAAGAGCAGGTGGCCAGGGCGGGCACGCAGGAGTCAGCGCCAGCCAATCCCAAGTTGGTCCGATTGGCCAACGGCTGGATGGAGCGCAACTCTTGGTACGACCCAGAGGCTGGAGACGAGGACACTCAAATTGCCAAGGTTATTGACAACCGGCTTGTTTCTGAGGGCTGGGACCCATCCACTCAGGATTACTGGGATGAGCTTGACAATCGCTTGCAAAAGCGTTTGCCACACCGTTATACTCGAAACACTGACGAGCCTTCCAGAAGGAGTCCCCGAAGTGTGGTAACAGGATCGAGTCGTGAATCTTCCGGCAGCGTTTCCGGCAACCAATTTGTTTTGGCCCCTGAACAGGTCAGAGCAATGAAGGACGCAGGATTTTGGGATGACCCAGAAAAACGCAGCAAGATGATCAAACGATACGCAATTGAAGCCCGCAACAAAAGGTACTAAACATTATGGATTCTCGTCTCAAAAAAACCCTCAACGCGGGTGGCCGTGAAAGCCGATCTTCACAAGATTTATCACGAGCCGCCCCTGAAGAGGCGTTCATTTCAAAGCAGGAACGTCGCAAGATGTGGAGCGATGAATGGACACAAAGTGCGCTGCCAAAGGTTCCGGATATTCCGGGATGGCATATTTGCTGGTTATCAACCACCAACGGCTACGACAGTATTGATAAGCGAATGCGACTAGGCTATGTTCCCGTGAGAGCGGATGAGTTGCCTGGATTCGACAATTACCGCGTAAAGGCTGGCGAGGACGTAGGTTTTATCGCGTGCAACGAGATGCGCTTGTACAAACTTCCAATGGAGGTTTATCAAGAGGTCATGACTCAGATGCACCATGATGCCCCCAATGAGGAGTCGGACAAGGTCCAAGTCCAAGTTGAGCAGCTTCAAGGGAACCGCGATAGCTCAGGCAAAAGTCTGGGAAGCGTTGAAGGCGAAGGCTTTGGCAATTTGAACCGAAACGTCCAAACTCCCGTATTCCACGGGTGAGGACTCAACAAAGGAGTTAATTATGAGTGCAACCTCTGCTCCGTTCGGCCTGCGTCCTTCGTTCCACCCATCGGGTCTGGATCGCGCTGTGGCGCTTGCAAACGGTATCGCTTCCGCGTACAACACGGGAATTTTGAAGGGCCAGCCTGTGGCCCTTGACACGTCTGGAAACATCATTGCAGCTACTGCTGGCAGCGCCTACCAAGGTGCTTTTGCTGGCCATGAGTTCACTGATACGACTGGCCGTCGCTTGGTCAGCAACCAGTGGGTGGCTAACACCGCCTATCAAGCTGGCTCACAAGTGACTTACTACTACTCTGACCCGAATATCGTGTACGACATTCAGGCCAACGGTAGCTTGGCTCAAACCTCCATCGGCGATCAGGCCAACTTTGCAAGCATCACCGCTGGTTCCACGACCACGGGCTTGTCTCAGTGCATGATCTCCACCTCGCTGGTGGGTTCGGGTGCGGTCGGTGATCTGCGGATCATTGGTTTGTCTAACGGCGTTGACAACGCCTGGGGTGACGCATTTACTGTGGTGCAGGTTCAAGTGAGCCGCAGCCAGTTCGTTGCTACCATTAACGCCATCTAAGGAGCAACAAAATGGCAGCACCAATGCGCAGTACGGACTTTAGAAGCATCGTTGAGCCTATCCTCAACGAGTGCTTCGACGGAGTTTATGACCAACGTACCGACGAGTGGAGCCGTGTGTTCCGCGAACAAGACGGTATCCCCCGCAACTACCACGAAGAACCCGTCCTGTACGGTTTTGGCGCGGCTCCCCAGTTGCCTGACGGCACTCCCGTCAGCTATCAACAGGGTGGTGTGCTCTTCTTGCAGCGCTATGTTTACAACGTGTTTGGCTTGGCCTTCGCGTTGACCAAAGTGCTGGTTGAAGACGGCGACCACATCCGTATCGGTCAGGTTTACGCTCGTCACTTGGCTCAGTCTCTTATTGAGACAAAAGAGACCCTGTGCGCAAACGTCTTGAACCGTGCTTTCAACAGCGCGTTCCCTGGCGGCGACGGCGTGTCCCTGATCAACACCGCTCACCCCATTGTGAACGGTACGTTCAGCAACCAGTTGACCACTGCGGCCAACCTGTCCCAGACTTCTCTGGAGCAGATGTTGATCCAGATTCGTCAGGCTGTGGACAACAACGGCAAGAAGATCCGTCTGGTGCCCCGCCAATTGGTGGTGGCTCCTGGCAACGTCTTCCAGGCCGAAGTGCTGCTCAAGAGCGTCCTGCGCTCTGGCACGGCAAACAACGACCTGAACCCTGTCAAGTCTATTGGCTTGCTCGACGAAGGCGCTGCCGTGATCAGCCGCTTGACCAGCCCCACGGCATTCTTCGTGCAGACCGACGCTCCCGAGGGCATGAAGCTCATGATGCGTCGCAAGCTGGAGAAGACCATGGAAGGCGATTTTGAGACCGACTCCATGCGCTACAAGGCCACTGAGCGTTACATTCCTGGGTTTACCGACCCACGCGCAATGTACGGCACGCCCGGCATGTAAAGCCACAAGGGGGACGGTTAAAACCCTCCCCCTTTTTTTTAATGTTTGGTCAAACTTTTCAAGGAGCAGACCATGCCCCAATTCTCAGACGACCTTTTTCTAGGTTCCGCAATTACCTTTCAAGGCGCGGATGCCTACCCTGCTGTTTCGACGTTTACTGGATCAATTGCCACCACTACATTGACCGTCACCGCGATGCTTTCTGGTGACCCAATTACAGTGGGTATGTTCATTGACAGTTCAACGTCACTCACCAATGGAACCTTTATCAGCGCCTTCGGCACGGGTACTGGCGGCGTAGGCACTTACACGGTAAGCGCCTCGCAAACTGTAGCAAGCGCCACAATCATTGGCTCTGGTAACGCCTTGTTGCAGAACCCATCCACAATGAGCGTAGGTGTCGGCCCGCTGGGTCGTGTTTATGTTTGGGACGCCGTACCACAGGCAAAGTTGACAAACAACATTGTTGCTGCTGTCATCACAACTGCCACCACGCTCACGCTGGCCGCAGGTGCTGGTGTTACATCGGCCACGATTCAAGGCGGCGCAACAGGCTTGCAACTTGACTGCCCTCGTGCTGTTTCCACAACCACAGGCGCTGGTACTCCAACTTCTGTCAACATCACTGTTTCTGGTTACGACTACTACGGTCAAGCCATGAGCGAAGTGATTGCAACAGGAACGGTGGCATCAACGACTGTCAGCGGCAAAAAAGCTTTCTACCAAATTGCCAGCGTCACTTCTTCTGGCGCAAGCGTGGTGACCGTTGCGGTGGGTACAACCGACATCTTGGGTGCTCCATTGCGCATCACTGATGCTGGGTACATTACTCGTGCAGGCTGGAACAACACCCTCGCAGAAGACGCCGGTACTTTTGCCGCCGCTGCTACGTTGACGGCCACCACAACCACGGGCGATGTGCGCGGAACTTACCTGCCTTCCTCGGCGGCAGACGGCATCAAACGCCTTGTGATGGGTATAGCCCTGCCAGCAATCGCGGCAGGCCCGAATGCAACCCGTATTGGCGCTCTTGGCGTCACACAAGCATAAGGAGAGCGACATGGGTCAATTCAAACCAATGGTGAAGATGGAGACCACCGAACCTTCGGTTGAGCTAAAGCTCAAAAAAGGCGGCAAGGTGGTCAAGAAGGCCGGTGGAGGCATGATGGGTTCTCCCATGAATGCTATGCCCCAGGGTATGCCTGCCCGAGGCGGCATGATGGGCGCTAACAGCCCTATGGCTCCCTCGCTGGCCATGCGCCGCCGTGCAATGCGCGGCATGCCCGCTGGTGCTGGCCCTGCCGGTCCAGTGGGTGGTGCCGCTCAGATGCAAGCCGCTATGCCTATGCCAACTTCTGGCATGAAAAAAGGCGGCAAGGCTGACATGGGCCAAGACAAGGCCATGGTCAAGAAGGCTTTCAAGCAGCACGACATGCAAGAGCACAAGGGTGGCAAGGGCACCAATTTGAAGCTCAAGCACGGCGGCAAAATGGCTGCTGGTGGTGGAATGCACATGATGCCTGACGGCAAAATGATGAAAAATTCTGCCATGAAGAGTGGTGGCATGGCTTGCGCAACTGGCGGCGTGGTCAACGGTCAAGGTGGCTACGCCATGGGCGGCATCATCAACACCGAGGGCCAGGGCGGCAAGTACCGCAACACCAAGATGGACACTGCCAAGTCTGAAAACTCGTCTGCCAAAACTGGCGGCGTTAAGTTGGGCAATGCTGGTGGCTTCAAGAGTGGCGGCATGGCCATGGTCGAAAAGGGCGGGAAAATGGTTCCTGACTTTGCGGCTGATGGCAAGGGCAAGATGAAAAAAGGCGGTATGGCTTGCGCTACGGGCGGCGTCATGAAGTCCAATGCTGGCGGCTACAAAAAAGGCGGCAAGATTAAAGGCATGATGGACGGCGGCATGGCCGGTGACGGCATGATGGGCGGTGGCATGATGGATGACGCCATGATGGGCGGCAGCATGTACAAAAAAGGTGGTGCCACAAAAAAAGCCTTCGCGGCGGGGGGGTCTGTTAATTCAGGCCGCGCCGTCGCGATGCCCCAGGGCGCTAAAAAGCCATCACAGCCTGTAAGTACCAATCTTGTTGCTGGCACTTTCAAAAAGGGTGGCAAGGTTGCCTTCAATGATGGCGGCAAGGTTGACCTCTCCAAGGGTGCCTACGACAAGGCAATTGGCCCGAGCGATGAAGACGTGGACATGGCAAAGTCCATTCGTGGCTTTCCTGGCAAGGTGATGGGTAAAGTGAAGAGCATGGCCAAAGACCTGTTTTCCTCTGCACCCAAAGCCGACAGCGTCACGAAGACCAAAGAGTCAGTCACTGTAACGCCCGCCAAAAAAAGCGGTGGATCAGTGAAGTGCTGAACCTAAGTGGGGGCCTCGGCCCCTGCTTTTAATTGGAGAAAAATATGGCTGATTCAGTTACGAGTCAAACGATTATTGATGGTGAGCGCACGGTCATCATGAAATTTACAAACATCAGTGACGGCACTGGTGAGTCTGCAGTTGTAAAAGTAGATGTTTCTGCGTTAGCGGCAAGCGCGTCAGGCGCTGCGTGTAACAACGTGACAGTCACCAAAATCTACATTGCCAACCACGGCATGGAAGTCAGGATGTTTTGGGACGCCACAACAGATGTGCCGTTCTTTCTGTCTTCGCCGGGAGCGACGCAGACGCTGGACATGACTGGCTTCGGCGGCATCACCAACAACAGCGGCGCTGGCTCTACTGGGGACATTGTATTCAGCACGGCTGACGCCTCTTCTGGAGACACCTACTGGTGCATTTTGGAGATGGTCAAGGGGTACGCATAATGCCCAGCAAGTCACCTGCCCAACATCGTCTGATGGAGGCGGTAGCGCACAACCCTGCGTTCGCCAAGAAGGCTGGCATTCCTACAAAAGTAGGCAAAGAATTTGTTCGTGCTGACAAGAAGATGGCTGACGGTGGAAGCGTAAACGCGGCAGGCAACTACACCAAGCCTGAGCTTCGCAAGCGGATCGTGAGCCAAGTCAAGTCTGCCGCCACGCAGGGCACTGGCGCTGGGCAGTGGAGCGCGAGAAAAGCCCAGCTTGTGGCCAAGAAGTATAAGGCCGCTGGCGGCGGCTATCGAGACTGACATGAAGGCACCACAGAAATCCCTAAGCGATTGGGGCAAACAAGATTGGGGAACCAAAAGTGGGAAAAAATCTTCTGCAACTGGTGAGCGATACCTTCCAAAGGCTGCGATCAAAAATCTCAGCCCTGCTGAGTACGCTGCGACGACCAAAGCCAAGCGTGCCGGTAAAGCCGCAGGAAAACAATTTGTAGCGCAACCCAAAAAGATTGCGCAAAAAACGTCTAAATACAGGTTTTAATTATGGCAAAAAAGACTCCCTCTCTTGCTATTGGTCGTGGTGAAAAGTTGCCTGCTTCTAAGGGGGCAGGGTTGACGGCTAAAGGTCGAGCCAAATATAACGCGGCAACAGGTAGCAATTTAAAAGCACCTCAGCCTCAAGGTGGCGCACGCAAGGATTCTTTTTGCGCTCGTATGAGCGGTGTGCCGGGGCCGATGAAAGACGAAAAAGGCAAGCCAACCCGTAAAGCGGCGGCGCTTGCGCGTTGGAAGTGCTGACATGTCATATTCTGGTACTACAGGCACAACCGTTGTAACGGTCCAGACGATGATTGACCACGGTGCTCGGCGCTGTGGCAAGCTGGCCGAGGAATTGACCTCTGAGCAGGTTCTGAGCGCCCGTGAGTCTCTTTTCTTCCTGCTGTCGGACCTGATCAACATTGGCATCCAGTATTGGGCCATCAGCAAGAAGGTCTACGGCTTTACAGCAGACAAAGCAACGTACCTGCTGCCCCTTGGCGGCAACGACGTGCTCAACGCCCTGTACCGTTATATGAACCGCCCTGACGGCTCCTACACGTCCTCTGCTGGTGGAACGGTTGGAAACGTATATGACGGCGACGTGGAAACCGTCTGCACCCAGACTTCGGCCAACGGCAACATTGCTGTCAACTTTGGTCCGTCCAACCCAATTTTTATTGGCTCAATTGGGTTCCTGCCTGCCTCCAGCGGCACTAAATCATTCATCCTTGAATACTCGCTTGATAACGTAACTTGGGCAACCTTGGTTGATCTTGGATCTATTGCCGTGGTCGATAACGAGTGGGTCTGGACCGACATTGCCAATGGCCAAACCGTGCCCTACTACCGCATCCGGGCCTACAGCGGGACCACCCTGAGCCTGCGCGAGTTGTATTTTGGCAACAACAGCACAGAGATCACCATGTCGCGCCTGAACCGCGACGACTACACCAACCTGCCAAACAAGAACTTCACAGCCAACCAGCCCTTTCAGTTTTGGTTCAATCGGACCATCCCCCAAAGCGAGATTGTGCTGTGGCCCACTCCACAAGATGCGTTCTACCAGATGACCATTTGGTACTCACGCCAGATCATGGACGTGGGCGACCTGTACGGCGAGTTGGAGGTGCCACAGCGCTGGTACGAGGCCGTGATCATGATGCTGTCCCACAGGATGAGCCTTGAGCTTCCTGGCGTAGAGATGGCCCGCGTGCAGTACCTAGAAGGCCAAGCCAGCAAGTACCTTGGTCGGGCCGAAGAGGAAGAGCGCGACAAATCTCCCATTTACTTTGCCCCGAACATCAGCGTTTACACAAGGTGACCCATGGCCATCTTTCTGGACACTGAGGGCTACTCTGACATTGCAATTGCGATCTGTGACCGCTGTAAGATGAAGCGGCCACATGCTGTGATGCGCAACGACCCAAATTTTCCGGGCCTGCGGGTCTGCAACGAGGGCTGCGCAGATCAGCTTGACCCCTATCGGTTGCCTGCCCGCAAAACCGAAAGGATAACGATTCGGTTTCCTCGTCCTGACCTTCCGCTCAATGCTGGCGACAACTATTTGGTCAGTGGCGGCATCACTACCGTTGTTCAAATTTCGACACAAGGCAACATCCAGACGCCAACCTCAAACGGAAACTTGGACACTATTGCCCCGAACCCACCAAACAACACGAGCACCTAATGTCAGCACAAGTAACCATCACCCAACTCCCAGCGGCTGGTGCTATCACTGGCACTGAGTCTGTTCCGATTGTCCAAAATGGCGTAACGGTTCAGACCACCACGGGCGCGATTGCCGCGTCTCCGTCGCAACCCTACACCTACCTGACCGTCACCCAGACGCCGCAGTTGGCCAACAGCCGCTACTTTGGCGCAACCAATGGGCTGACCATTACTGACGGTGGTGCTCAGGGCGTGTTTAATGTAACGACTACAGGCGCTTTATCGTCCCTGGTGGCATCTGGCACTGGGTTTCAAGTAAAAACGTCTTCTACGGCCATTACAGGCCGTTCTATAGCCGTTTCCGGGGTTGGCCTGTCGATTGCCAACGGCAGCGGCGTTTCTGGCGATCCAACAATCACTTTGGCTGGCCAAGTCCTGAATTTGGCTAACCTGAGCGCCAACGGCCTGATGACGATCACCACTGCCGGTGCAATCTCTGCAACCCAAATTGCAGCGGTGGGCAATCAGACGGTTGTGACCAACGCCACTGGCATCGCAGGCAACCCGACGATTGGCTTGGCTGACAACCCGATCATTCCGGGCACTGGCGCAATCCAGATCCCCGCTGGCTCGACGGGACAGCGACCCTCTGGCGTGGATGGCAAGATCCGCTACAAC
>Ga0181355_1000519_pt1 | contig 16480 bp, 34 predicted proteins | sample Fa13VDMM15DN_FD_130099 | JGI IMG/M metagenome (GOLD analysis project Ga0181355, IMG submission 130099) | Freshwater viral communities from Lake Michigan, USA - Fa13.VD.MM15.D.N | ecosystem: Environmental > Aquatic > Freshwater > Lake | place: USA: Michigan | collected 2013-09-23 | reverse complement strand
GCACAGCAAAGATTAATTAACTATTTAATAAACGCTTTAAAATGAAACAATTTAATTTAGATCTAGCTTTAGCAGGTGAACCTGTAATTACTAGAAATAAAAATGAGGTAACGCAATTACACAAATTTGATGTACTTAATCTTGACGCGCAGGAATTATATGCTGTTATAGATGATAAGCAAATAGAAAGTTTTTATTTAAACGGTCAATGGAGGGAAAAAGGAGAATCTGGATATGATCTATTTATGGCAGAAAAAGAAATATCAATTTATATTAACATTTGGGAGTGTATACATAAAAAAGGTAATTATAGCACAACTTTGCACACTAGAGAACTTCGCGCAGATATGGAAATACAAAATAATTTTAGACAATTAAAACACATAAAGAAAATAAAAATAACACTATGAGCAATCCTTACGAAAAATGCTGGAATGATTTTAAAATAGGCACACTAAAATCTGTAGACTCTTTAATTGAAGCCAAAGAAAAGAAATACCCTATTCCAGATCCTGAGCTTCAATTGATGGTATTACAGAAAATGATGTACCTCATCAACGAATTAGAGATCATTCATGGAATACAAGGCCGCACCGATTCAGGTATAATAACAGCATAATGAGTTTTTTAGACGAAATTATCGAACCAGAGTTAATGTATATTAACCAAGACTTTACAGAAATAAAAAATCATGCAAAATTAATTTATATTGAGCTGTTAAAATTAGAATACCCAGCGGCAACAGAAACCCATAGAGAAAGTTTAGCTAAGCAGGCTTTTATTATGGCAATAGATTTTCATAAAGCTTTACAAAATTATTAAACAAAAATAAAAACACAATATGTCAACACTAATTAATTTATCGATCGATGTTACTAAGGTAACTAAAGAAGCCCTTGCGAAAGGCAAATTTTTAAACTTAACAATTTCTGTTAATGATGAGATCAACCAGTACGGCCAGAATTGTGCCGCATGGGAATCACAAACTAAAGAGGAACGCGAACAAAAGTATGAAAGAAACTATGTCGGTAATGGCAAAGTAGTTTTTACAGAAGGTTTGGTAACTGTTGCACCGAATGATGATAAAAAACCTGCAGCAAAGAAAAATCCTGTTGTAGATTTACCTTTTTAATTTTTAAAATCAGTAACCTGTCGGAGGTTTAGGGAGTTCGATGCTCCCTACTGATCTAAATTATGAAAGACATTATAGCCATAGGCGGCATACGCGACAGGCGTTATCACTATCCCAAAGGATTTATAGATAAGCGCACAGGAAAGCCTAAAACTGGCTTTATGAAGACCTCACAAGGCGCTAAGCTTTATGTTCAAACTAATTTAAAACAAATAACAAAAGGAAATGTACAATTTGAAAATTTAACACCAAGAGAAAAGCAAGTTTATAAAGCTTTGACTAGTGATAGGGCTGTAAATACTTTTAAATATGATGGTAAAAATTATTATGATCCTACAGGAATTATCAGAAACACAATAGATAAAACTAATATTCCAAAAGGAACAAAAGACCTATCTAATTTTTTATCAAAGAAACAATTTAGAAATCTCTTTGAAATTCCTTTCAAATCTCCACTGGCGAAAAAGAATGAAAAATTAAATACTACCTTTTTTGAATTTACAAAAGGCGATAAGCTTTCTAAGTTTAGATCTAACAAAGGAAATTTATTAGATGTAAGCTCACTATTAAAAAAGTTTGAAAAGAAAGGTTATGCAATTTCTGTAGATGGGCAATCTGGCAGGGATGCTGTTTTATTTTTAAAGAAATTCGAGGAACAGCAATTACAAAGATTTTTAGATAAGTATAAAAAAGGAGATAAGATAAAAGTAGAGATATTGCACAATGTAAAAATAAATCCTGAAACAAAAGAAATTCGTATTGATACAGATGAAACAGACGTATTCGAATACTACCCACAGGGCAAGCCAGAGGAAAAAATACCAGATCGAGTAGTAAAGCAAAAGATTAAAAAACTCAAAAAATGAGTAAAGCAAACATTTTATTTAGAAATGCAGATCAAGTTGAACGACTTGTAAAATTCTACAATGAGCAAAAAGTAACTTTTAAAGTAAAACACAGCCAGTATAGCACTACCTTCGATTTTGGCAAAGAAAAGATAAAATTTGTAACGCAAACCTACGGAATAAGAGTATTCGCAGCTAATAGAGCCTTAGTTAAAGATATTAAAGCCTCTGATGACACCTTAGAACTATTAACAAGGTATTACGCCACCGATAACCACGATGTCAGAAACGGCCTAAAACCCAAAAATTACGGCAAGGTAATAAATGTAGATATAGTAGGCGCATATCCAAACACTTTAATAAACAACGGCCTTTGCACAATAGAAACCTATAGACGATTAATGAATCTTCCAAAAATGGAACGGTTGCCAGCGATAGGAATGATAGCAAAGAAAGCAACGGTATTCAGCTACGAAAATGGGGAGTGCATAGAATGGGATGTCGAAGTAGGGGAGTTTGCAAATATCTTTTATTTTCTGATCTACGAAATTGACAGGATAATGAAATTTTGCAAACAGATAGCAGGGGAATATTACATTATGCACTGGGTAGATGGTGTTTTTTTAGAGCCTTATACACCCAGACAAATTTTAGAGGACATACAGGACTTTCTAAAAAAACATAAATACCTTTTTCGATTTGAGAATATTAGCAGCTTTAAAGTAGTTCGCGAAGATGACATGATAAATTTTGAGATAGTAAAGAATAAAGAATTAAAAACGTTTAAATTTGCAGACAAGCGCATGAATGAAAATTATAACGAAATTCTAAACGTCCTGCAAAATGATACCCTATACTTACAACGAGATACTGCACCTGATCTACAATTACCCTACGGAGTTTCGGCAGCTGATTTTCAGGACATCTTTAAATAAATTCAATTACTATTATAAAAAAAATAGACCACAAATGATTGTCTGGGTATTAATCAATGATTTTATAGAATGCCCTGAAAAATACGACTGGAAAACAATATTAGAAAATGAAAGCCCCAAAGTTTAAAATCAACGACTACCATATTAACCAAGCTAAAAAATATGGCGTTACTATCGACTATAGTAAAAACAAAGATAAAAAACTAGCTATTTTCAAAGATGGCAAAAAGATAGCCGATATAGGCGCTGTAGCCTACTTTGACTATCAGAGCTATAAAGACTTAGAAAATAGAGGATTAGTATCTAAGGGAACGGCTGAGGCCAAAAGAAAAGCATATAAGGCAAGACATGCTAAAGACGATGTAAAAGGAACTGCAGGATTCTACGCATTAAATATATTATGGTAAAAATACAGCAATATCTAAACAGCAAAGGTTACAATCTAAAAGCTGATGGGATAATAGGCGAAAAAACTAAAAATGCTTTATGGAATTATATTTTTAAAACATTCCAACAAAAAAAGTATAGATCTACTAATAAAATGTTAGTATGGATTCGCACCGATGAGAATTTAACAAATACCTATGACGATTTTTGTGTATTGGTAATAGATTTGGAGGTAATATTTGTTTGTAAAGCCACCACTACAGCTGGAGATCATTATATTTTTAATCCAATTACTTCTGGAGGTATAACAGGGACTGCAATAACAGCAAAACAGCAAATAGTAGAATCTCACGAATTTACAACGTCTAAAAACTGGAGTACTTTATGGCTAGGAATGCCATATTTTAAACAAGTTAAAAATTTAGATATTTACAGGGACTGGAACAAAGATAGAAAAATAGACACCCTAAAAAAGACTTTCGGAATGTATGGTATTAATTTACACCAAATGGGGTTAGGCAATTTCATAAACAATTGGAGTGCTGGCTGCAATGGAACGAGTAAAGCGGATTGGAATAAAATTATAGAATATTTTAGCGCAGGCGAAAGAATCGACTATACTTTAATCTAAGGCTGGAACTTACTGATAAAATTATTAATTCTATTTGTCCAGCCGTTTTTATAAATTTCCCAAACAGACAAAGTTTTAAGATAGTCTGTGCGAGCTTGCCATAGCGCATTAAACAGCGTTTTAATACCTGCCCTGCGCATTAGGTTAATAGTTTCTTCGTCTATCCTTCCTGTATATCTTGCCCTTATTCCTATAGCATTTAAAGCCTTTTGCAAAGTTCTGGCAGCAGTAGCCTGTCCTGAGCCATAGGCAATTTCCATTAAAGAAAAAGCAATAGGATCTTTGATAAATCTACCTTTCATATCTTTATAATAGATATTATACAAAAATGATGAAACGTCTTGATCTGTAAGCTTCAAAAATCTTTCATAGGTAACAGGTAAAATATTACATTTAGCGGCAAAGTTTTTAAAAGTAAAATATGTTATTCCTTTATTGGTATGGTATGCACCGACAAAAGGCGCATATTTAGAAGCGCTATCTCTAGGATCTTTAGAAGTTTTACCTTCAAACCCTAATACGTGAGATACATAATTTTGCCAGATTGAAGTTTGGGTAATAAGCATTATTTTTTCTTTGCAGTTTTAGCAGCTTGTTTAAATGCTTTTTCTGTAGGCCTTCCTTTCGTGCCAGCTTTTCTCATAGTTTCTCCGCTGCCTTCTTTAATTCGTTTTCTTTTCGCATTAATATTAGCATATAGTCCTTTTTTTACTGCCATAATTTATAAAAAAGGAGATCCTATTCTCATTCTACGCGTGTGAGCTTTTACGCTATAATCTCTTACGTTAATAGTTTTATATTGTGGCTTTGCTACAGTTTTAGCCTTTCTAACAATTGGTTTTCTAGGAATTATATTGACAGCCTTTTTAGGTTTAAATGTTTTGGTATCTTTACCTTTATTAAAATCTATAGTTTCATCTACTAAGTTTTTTATTAAAGCCTGAGATTGTTTCTGTAAATCTCTTTTGATAGAATCTCTTTGTTTTATTGCTTCAGCACCAGAAAATAATACTGAGGCTTGATTAAAAGGATATGAATCTTTATTATCTTTTGCATATCTAGAATATGCCCAATTAGATAAAACATCTCCTTTTGTTTTCTTTTCTGATATATCGCCTCTAATTTCGGTAATTAAAGATCCATTATCTTCATTTTCATAAATTTGAGTTCTTACACCGCCAAAAGCATCGTATTGAACTAAAACTTTAAATGGTTGCCCATATAGCTTACCTTTTAATCCTACAGGTAAAGCGCCTATTGATCCTAATAATACTGCCATGATATTTATAACTTTACTGTACCTATTTTTTTACCTTTTGTAAATTTAATCAAAGGTTCATATTTATTTGTTCTACCTGAATATAATTGATCATAATTACCAGATAAATCTTCAATAGCTTGATCTGCCCATAATTTAGCCAAAGCTTCTCTTTCAGCTGGGTTTAATTTTACTTTAGCATAATATTTAACAATAGTAGGATAACTATTTTTATATAAATATTCAAACAATTTAGGTAATTTAGTTTTATCTAGTTTTCCTTGACCTACTTTAGTTGCAATATTTGGCAAAAATGATCTTTCATAACTTTTCATAATACTTTGTTCATTTTGCATAAATAAAAATAAATCATCTACTAATTCATGATCTATAGAATAATTTTTCGGTTTGCGCACTGCGCCAATACTTCCTAATAATACTGCCATAATATTTTTTTTTCTTAAGTTTATTTACAAATTTAACAAAATTAACCCAACAATCCCTATACCTATAATTCTAGTCATAATAGTATTTCCTGAGTTATCTGTAATAATTTCATTTTTTAAAGTTTCACAATTATAATCTACAGAATCCCATTTTTTATACATATTTTTATAAGCATATTCTTTTATTTGTGGAATTGTAATATCTAAAAAGTTTTTTGATAGTAAAGTTCTACCTTTTATAAATTCTGGATATGTTTCTATAATGACATTGCCTTTTACATTATTTTTTTTAGTTGGTGTATTATTCAAAACATAGTCTATTCCATTTTCACGAAACAAAACTCCGTAGTGTTTACACAAAGGAATATTAATACAGTTTGTCGTTAATATATAAGCCACTTTACAAATATACAAAAAAGCCCCATATTTCTACAGGGCTGTTTTTCATATTAAATAGTTTACAAAATAGAACAGGGCAAATATATTATAATTTTTCCATAGGAAAATGATTTTTATTAGATTCTGGATAAATCCTTTTATAAAGATTATCTATTTCATTATTGGCGCTTAGTAACTTTCGTTCCAAAAGTTCACAATTATTTGTTAAAAAAATAATACGATCGTTAAGCGCGTGTATTTCGTCTATTAGTCTTTTCGGTATTTCCATATTGCATTATTTCGTCAAAAGTATAACCCCTGTAATCTATTGGCTGATCTATAACCCATTTACGCTGCTTTAATTTTTCTTTATATTGCCTAGTCATCACAATAGTTTTATTATCTTTTGTTTTTATATATCCTGTCAAACTTTGCATTTGCCTTTCGTGAATTTCTGAGTAATATTGCGATCTGGTCCACTTCATAAAATACATACATTCGCCAGTTTCTAGATCTATTATTTCCTTCGATTCTATGCTATTATTATCAAAATATGTTATTATCGTTAAAACTCCCTCATTTATATTTTCAATATTATCATTAAATCTTTCTGGCATTCTACCGTCTAAATATATCCATTGGTAAGCTTCCATATCTGCAAGCTCCTGTTCTGTATATAAATGTTTGAGGCCATGATTTTTAAAAGCTGCATAGGTTTTCTCAATATCTTGATATGATAGGCACATAAAACAATTTAAATTTTTATAATATCCATAGTATATAAAATCCCCATGAAGTATATAACAATAGTATTTATAATCTATATCGTCATCCCATAGGTCAACAGCTGGCCTAAAATTAGTACTGTTTTTATCATGCAGGGGATAATCCCCATTTTGAAAGATAGTAAGCCACATATTATTTTTTCTTTTCTATATAGTGATATTTATACCTGCAGGCGTCTGAGCAATATTTGCGCGTAGGCGTAGACTTATAGTATATTTCACCACAGTTACCGCAAAAATCGTGATCATTCATTAATAGATCTTGCACAGGCTTTAGCTTCATTAACCTGTATTTTTTTTTGGCTCTATGAAACCAATTTGCAATTTTAAGAATTAATTTTATCATGATTGAGTATTTTATTTTTTATTTCGTTTGGGCTCATTAATAAATCAATATTGTACTTTTCTGAGATACGATCTATTATCATGTGCCTTATAATATCCTGCTTGCTCATTCCTGTATCAAAACTTATTTTATTTAATATTGTCGATAGTACTTTTGTTATTCTAAAGTGTATATATTCATTTTCTGCACTCATTGGTACAAAAATGGTACACAAAAGGTGAAAAACAAAATTTTATAACAATTATTTTTATTAATTGTCGAATTTTGTTTTATGGAAAGAAAAAAATTACTATTAGTAGGTGGTGTAGGACTAGGCGCTTATTTAATATTTAAAGCTTTACAACTTCGCCAAACTGTACAAAATATACAGGTATATATACAAGGAATAAAATTTGATGTATTTCAAACTGCAAAGAATTTAAGAATAATTCCTACTATGAAAATAGTAAATCCTATTGGATCTGTTATTAATATTGCCAATATATATGGTACATTAACAGATGACGCAGGAAATACTTTTGGTTATTTTCAAACTGGGCCTATTGTTATAAAAAGCGGTAGCGCCTCAGTAGAAATTCCTATTATTGTCAATGGATTAAACGCTTTTTTAGCGATTATGGATGCAAACACAAATAACAAATGGCCTAAATTAACACTAAATTATACCCTTTCTTTAGTTGGTGGAATATTGCCAATTAAACAAAAAATTACATTTGATACAGGGGCTATCAAAAAAGCAATCAATTACTTTTAATTGTGGATTTAACGAAGCCTAATCAAAATATAACTTTTAAAGTTGGTGCTACTAACTTTGAGCTACAGCGTGCTATTGAGGCTGCGCTGCCTGCTGCTGTAGCACAAACTAAAGATATTGCGAATAGGTTTAAAGGATCTACAGAAAAACAGTCATGTGAAAAGATATTTAGTTTTTTAATGTCTGACATACAATACAAAGTAGATGGCGATAATCAAAAAATAAAACTACCAAGCGCTTTTTTAAGAGAGAAATCTGGGGACTGTAAAAGCTACTCTTTATTTACAGGGGCTATATTAAGTAATTTAAAAATACCTTTTAATTTTACCTATACTTCCTATAATCCAAAAGATAAAACTCCAGTACATATATATGTAACCACAAAAAAAGGTTGTATTATTGATGCAGTTTATGGAAAGTTCAATGCAGAAAAAAAAGCAAGTTATAAATATCAAAAACCTATGAATATATCTTATATAAGTGGAATTAAAAACAATTCCGAAAATTACGAAATTAAAGAGGAAAACTATAATAATATAGGTAATATTTTTGGCAAAAATCATGCGCCTAAAATTGGTGCAAGCCATTATAAAGGATTAGGTCGTACTGGCTATGATTGGGCTGGAGCTGTAGGTATTGATAAATATTATGATTATTCTAAATGGTTGGTTAAAAATTTACTTCCAACAAATGCGACATTTAGATTAGCAGTAAGAACATCTTTGTTAAAAAATGGCGGTGGATTAGCTAATTACCTATGGACAATTAGCCCTTTTAACGATACAGACAGAGAAGACACTACAAAGAAAGCTTTGTATTTTGGTGAGATGGATATTCAAACTAAGGCGCTAATGCTTAAATATAAGGTAGCTGATCAAAAAAGCGCTTATAATCCAGTTCAACAAACTTCAGCAATAACTGCAGCAACTATAGCGGCAGCAAGTAAATATAATGGCCCATTGAATGTTATTTTACCTTTTGCGTTTACAGCAATTGAACAACAAACAATAACTTCTATAATTAAAGGAAATCCTTTTGCTTTTGGTGCAGCTGTTAAATCTACTTTAAGCCCAGATCGTTATAAAGCATTTACTATTTGGTCAATAAAAAAGAATACGCAGGATAAAAAATTGATTGAAGCTGATAATCAAAGAACAGCATATACAATGGAATTGGAGGCGGCAAAATTAAAAGTTTATGCCAAATATCCCTATATTATAAATAGAAAATCTACTCCTAAAATGCAAGAATCTTATAGACAATTAGAAACATGGTATTTTTGGCAATTAGGAGGAAATCCAGATGATTTTAATAATGCAATAAAAGAGGGAAATGCAAAAACTCCTACAGGGGAAACTTATAATTATTATTTACAGCAAAGGTTAGCAGGTAGAAATAATATCGGAACAGGATTATTTTTAAAAGCTTCTATTTCAGCACTTTTTGGATATAAATATAATCCTGATACAAAACAAATTCTTGATCCTTTTACAGATAAACCGATTAACGGTGTAAAAAATGGTATTGGAACAGATCCTGTAACAATTACTGCAATTGTTACGGCTATTTTAGGTTGGATAACTGTAGGCATTGTTTGGATTGATGTTTGTATAAAAGTATTAGTTTTATTAATTATTTTATTAATTGGTTTATATATGTTTGCTCCTCGATTAATCAATAAATGGTTTGATCTTAAAAATGATGAGCCAAAAACTACAAATGGAGCAACAGTAACAGAATCATTTGGAGATGACGATAAACTTAAGAAAGATGCTTTAGATGCAAGTGCTTTTTCAATAAATGATTTATTAATCCCTGCAGGAATAGCTGCAGTAGTTTTATTATACGCAAAATAAAAAAAATATATGGATAACAAAACAATTATATTAGTAGGAGCTGGAATATTAGCTGTTTATTTATTAAGTAAAAAAACAAAAAAAATCACATTAACGGTTGCACAAATTCAATCTTTGTCAACAGCTGATTTAAATAATTTGCAAAATGACTTATCAAAAAATGGCAATAAATATGCCGATCCTATTGCATATACAAATTATGTAACTGCAGAAAAAACCCGTAGAGCTGCAGTAACATCTGGAGGCGGTGCAACAACAACTGGAGGCGGTGGGGTTTTATCATTTTAACAAACAAACAAAAAAAACTTAAAAAAATACAATTATGATCAAATTTGACAAAGAAACTCTTATTGAGTTAGCGGGTTTAGGTGCAGGTGCAGCTGGCTCAGCGTATGTAAAGCAAAAGTTACTAACCAAAGCCGATGGAACTTCTGTCTTTGGTGCTGGTGCAACTGCTCCAATTTTAACCGATGCTGCTCCTGTAGTTATTGGGTTATTCTTACAAGGACAATCTGGTTTTTTAAAAGAAGCTGGAAAAGGTATGATTGCAGAATCTATCGGATCTCTAATTAAAAAGCAATTTCCTACTTTAGGCCTTGCTGGTTACGATATGCCTATGATGGGTATTGATGATTCCTTAGACATGACTCCTAGCCCTTCAGCTCCATTAATGGGGTATAGCGCTGGTGATGCTTTTGATTTTACTTCTGGCGATGCTGGGGAAATCAATTATTAATCTTTATATTTGTAAACATCTTTTAAATCATAAAAAGCCATGAATTCAATCGTTTCTGAAAAACAGTTTATTAGCTCTCGCTTAGGCATACCTTACGAGAACCTATCTCAATCTTACCTTAGAGCTTCTACAGCTTTAGGCACACAATCTCTTATTCCTTTTCAAGTACAAAAAAATGCAGTTACTAGTCCTCTAGGAACTGAAAATTTACTTGAGTTGAATGATCAGTTTGTAATTTCACATTTTACTGTTGGTTTGCAGCAAATTGCAAGCGACACTCCCTCAGCTACACAATTATTAACTGCAGAATTTTTCACCTATGCAGATCCTACTAAATTTACAGGAACTAACGCTGTAAACGCAGGAGCTATCTACGGAGGATTTTTAAATTTTACAATTAACCGTCGTGAATTTTTACCTTCATTCCCTTGTCGTGCATTCTACCGCGTGCCTACAGTTCAATCTAATGCGTTTTTAAGAACTGGCGGAACTGTAGCAACTCCAGCTTCTACTTTCACAGGTGCAACAGGTGTTAACGGTTACGATAACGGTTTGTATGGATTTTTCCCAAGCGAGCCTACTTTGATTGATGGTCGTATGACTTTAAATATTGGTATCAACTTGGAAGCTGCAGTAGCGTTTGACGATTCTTCAAACACTATCTACGCTGTCCTTGAATTAAGAGGGTACCTAGTTGTAAATTCGAAAAATTAATTTTAATATTATTTAAAAAAAAAAGGGGTTGCGTTTGTAATCCCTTTTTTTTGTTATATTTGTATTGTAAAACATAAAAAAAAGAACTATGAACAATTTAATTATTAAAAGATCCCAGATTGTAGAATTTAAACTTACAGGATCAATCACTACAGGAAAGCGCTATTATGCAACTGACATTCCAAATTTGTCAAGAAATAATATTGTGGTGTACGGTGCAGAATTATTTACAGCTTCGCAGCTTGCAACAACGCCAACAGGAAACACAGTAGTTTCTACCTCTTTAGGTATTGTGGTAACTTTCAGAGACAACTTCAAACAGGAGTTTATGTTTCAAATTCCTGCATTTACTCTTATACGTTTTAATAATGCTGGTTTGATAGTATTGCTAAAACCAAGAATTATTAACTTAACAGATTGCTACGTTACTATTACCAATACCGCTTCATTAAATACTAATGAATCAGTAGCAATGAACTTGTATTACGATATTATAGCTTAATTTTATGAATATTATACTTCCATTATTGCAGCAATTTAAGGATAGCCGCTGGGCTAAGCCTTCTGGATGTATAGAGGGGGAATATTCTAAAACTATCACATTAAATTTGCCTAGTACTAACTTAGGGCAACAAATATATTTTAATAGTGATACCGAGCTAGATAATGCTATTATAAAGACTATTGAGGTTGTAATTTCTACAAATCAGTTAAGTACTATTTATCAAAATTCAACTTTAGACACTATTTCTTCAGGATTAGCTACAAGAGCTATGCTTACTATTTCTAATAACAATAGAGAAGTTATATCTCAGATGCCCTTATATACACTTATCAGATCATTAAATCAGGGTAAACCTGCCTATTTTTATTTAGATAATGTTGTCTGGCAAAATTGCTATATTGAACTATTAAATACCTCAGGCTATACAACTAACAACGGTTTTTTTATTAGGGTAACTTACGACAGAAAAGATATTATTTAACATGACAGATCCTTTATATATTTTAGACTTTATGCGCGAAAACGATATGCGCTTTTTTACTATTTCTAACTCTTTTGATAGAGAAACCGTTAAACAGTTTGGCGATCATTCACTAGATGAGGGAATACAAAAATTAGAGAAATTCTTTAAGCACAACAAAGGATTTTTTAGGGTTAAATTATATTCTGTAAGTGATATAAAAAGAGATGGTACTCCGAGCCAAAAGCCTTGTATTTTTGAAGGTTCTATAGTAGGCGATGAGTTCAAAAAAGAAAAACCTGTTAATGGGTTAGGGAATGTTGAAAATGTGGTACATCATTCAGCTCCTAGCCCTACAGGTGCACATGTAGACTTAAATAAGTATCTTGACAAACATGAAGTAGTTTCTGAGCTACGCGCTAGCATTGTGCGTTTAGAGATGGAATTATCACACGCAAAAGAAAATCATGCAAGAGAGATAGAGCAGCATAAAAAAGATGCCGAAAGCAAACTAAAAGAGGCCACCGATTCTAACGCCATGTTCGGACAAGGAATATCCATGCTTATGTCGCGTATGGGAGTTGCCGAGTAATAATAAAATAATATGAATGACAAAGAAATAATATTAGCAGCTATCAATAAACTCATAAAAAACGATACTAACTTCGCACAAAATATAAAAAAATTGAGTGAGTTAAGCGAAAGATCACCTGTAGTTTATAAAGAAGCTGTTAAAAAATTAAATTCCTTATGATAGACTTAGAAAATAAATATGTAAAATATGGTTTAATAGCAGGCGGTTTATTTGTTGGCTATAAACTTATTAAATTTTTTGCAGGCTCGATTACCTCTGTAGCCGCTGCAACAAATGAAGTAAAGGTGTTAACGTCAAAAGGTGTCAAGGCTACCTATCCAGATAGTTCTTATAGCCAATGGGCTAACTCTATTGTGAGCGCTGGCTTTAACGTCTTAGGAACAAACGAACAGGCGATTTATGCTATCTTTCAAAAAATGATGAACGACTTAGATGTCGCTAAGCTTATTGTAGCGTTCGGCAGTCAAAGGGTAGAGTTTAGCTTTCAGTCTATGCCACTCGGAGCTTGGCTAGCCTCTGAATTAGATAATAGTGAAATGGCTGTAATTAATAAAATATTATCAGATAAAAAAATTAAATATCAATTTTAATCATGATGCTAGGCGGATTGCCTCCCAGAGAAAAAAAGGAGGAGAAAAAGAAAATAGGAACTACAGAAGTCGATGAGATAGCTGCATTGAAAAAGGAGCTTAAGTGGATGAAATGGGCTATTATTCTTTTAATCGTTTACGTTATGTATCAAATTTCGCAAAAAACTAAAAATTAACATGAATACACAAACAGAATTTATTTATATCGGAGCACAAAAAATGCAGGAGAGTAACTGCATAGGAATTGCTTTTACTAGAGCTACAGGATCTAACGCTTTTACAGTTAATGGCTATCCTTTAGAAGATGGACAAACTCTTAGAATCGAACAAAACGTAGGCGATATTGATAGAACTCAATATTCTATTGTTTTTACATCTAGCGCAACTACAAACGAATGTCATTGTTTTAGGACTATTCCTTTAGGGCAATTTCAAAAAGATAGTTTATAATTATGGACACCAAAGAAATCATTATAGGCGTAGCTGGTGGTTTAATTGCCAATACCTTAATACAAAAAACTTTACAGGTAAATTGGGCGGCTGTTGGTGTAAACTATTCTAAGCAAGCTGTAGCCTTATATGATAAATTAAGAAAAGAGGGAAAAAGCGAAGATGAGGCCACTGCCTTATTAGAAAAAGCGCAGCCTTTATGGAAAAAATTAGGTAGCAATAGAGTAAACGGTTTAATAGCTGTTGGCGCAGGCGCATTGTTGACACAGGTAAAAAATGACACTATTAAAAGCGTAGCTATAGGTATGCTTATTTCTGGTGGGTTAAAAGTTTTGTTTCCTTCCAGATCTTACGGCATAGACTTTTTATACGAATAATGGGTAGTGTTTTGTATATTGACAAACATGCGATGGGAGTAATTCGTGCCTGTATGGGAACGAAAATGCTTCCAGAAACTGTGTTGTGCCAAAGTGCAATTGAAAGCGGTTACGGTCAAAGTTTGCTAGCCTCTAAATATAATAATTATTTTGGTATTAAAGCAGGTAGCTCATGGAAAGGGGATTTTGTTTTATTACCGACAAAAGAATTTGTTAATGGTGCATATATAACGATAAACGCTAAATTTAGGCGTTATAGTTCGTTTACAGCCTCTGTAAGCGATTATATTAATTTTTTAAAGGTAAACCCTAGATATGCCAATGTTTTTACTAAAACGTCTATATTAGGGCAATTACAGGCTTTGCAAAGTGCTGGTTATGCCACAGCGCCAAATTATGCAAATGTTATCTATGGTATTTATTTATCAAATATGGATGTTATCAATAGCGCATTTAAAAAGGCCAAAGTTATTATAACAATGGCTGCAGCTGCATTCGGTATTACTAGCTTTTATCTGGTTAGAAAGTATTTTCTGAATCAGTAAACATCTGCATTTGATTCGGTGGTGGTAACGCTACCTTTTTACTTTTAAATTGTGGATTTTCAAAAATTGCCATCTCAGAAGGTGGCGCATAACGGCCTGTATGGTGTGCAACGCCCTCTATTACCTCTATAATAATATCGCAATTGTGTGCGAATTGTTGTGATCCTCGAAACTGACCTCCTTTTGTAGCCTGCTGGACTGTGATAAAAGCCGTTCCCCTGTTTTCAGATTTTAGGATTTCTACGTCTTCAGGTTCTAAGTTGATAAAGTTTATAGAATCGACCACAACAAACTCATAGTCATTTTGCTTTAATGCCTCTCTGATCTGTTCGAAATTTCTGTAGTTGGCGAAATACATATTATCAGAAATACCCCCAAACTCGACTAGCTTTTGCTGTAAGGTTGCTGAAAAGCCCTCCTCAGCTGCTATGTATAATACTTTGCCGAATTGTGTTAGGTAATTTGCAAATTGAAAGCTCCAAATAGATTTTCCATTTTTAGGTTTTCCAAATACCATGCAATGAAATGACTTTGCAGGGCAGCCCATAAGATCTTTCCATTTGCCCTCAAAATTGTAGGTTGAATATTTATAGTCTACTAATTCCTGTGCTGCCATAACGCCACTAAGTTTGGATTGCTCTATCTCTGCGCCCCTTTGTAATGCTAAAAGCTGCCGAGCTTTTTCCTGTAGTTTAAGCTGGATTTTTTGTTTGTCTTTTGGGTGTATCTCCTGTCCTTTGCCTAACTGATAGCCCAAAAAACCCAATGCCGCTGTGCCTATCATTCCTAAGCCCATGCCATAGCCAATGGCTGCACCTCCTAGCGTTTTTTGTATTGCAGGGGGTACATTTATCTGTGTCCGAAGTTGTGCGATCTCTTTTGATAATTGATTTATTTTTTGCTCTTTGAGATAATCCTCTGAAATATCTATATCGTCTATTTTAAAATCTTCCATATAATTACAAAAATAACTAAGATTATCGCAATATATGACCAAAGCTTCCAATTTAGTTTTTTTGGTTGCTCTTTGATATATTTTTTATTGTTGACTTGTATGTATTTATTGACGTATCGCGTAACTAAAACTCTGTTTGTACTGTTTGTATGTATGCGAAGAATTGTTTGATTGTTAATTGTATCAAACTCTTTAAACGTATCAATCCAGATTTCATATTCTGAGGTATCGTATTTTGTAAAAGTATCAAATTTTATTATAGTGTCCGAAATATTTTTAAAAAGTTCTGGATGCTTTTTTTCAAGCCTTGCCAGTCGAGTAGCAGGGCTGCAGCCCATAGACAAAAATAAACATATAATAATTGCATTTTTCATTTAGGATCTTTAGAGAATAAAAGGACTATAGAAACGCTTAAAAATGCGCCTACCTCAGTCCATGTCGCAATTTTCATAAAGACGGTTAAAATGCACGTTAAAATCAAAAATAACGCTAGTAGGGTTGTCTTAAGGTTGCGAAATATTCTATCAAACATTATTAATTTCTTTTTTATCCTTAGGCCAAAGCTTTTTAATGGAAACTACAATAGCCAGAACAATAGCTACAAATTGCAGCAAAGGTAAAAAAGGGGTAACAAATGATGTTATTACCCCTGTCCAAATTAATATAAGATCTGATATGTTTTTTGGAGGTGTCATTTTAAGATTTGATAATCTCAACTGTTCCTGATCCTGTAATAGCTTCAATTGCTATTATACATTTTTCAGTAATTACAGTTGCAAGTGCTGTTCCCCAAAATTCAG
>Ga0181355_1000518_pt1 | contig 16492 bp, 18 predicted proteins | sample Fa13VDMM15DN_FD_130099 | JGI IMG/M metagenome (GOLD analysis project Ga0181355, IMG submission 130099) | Freshwater viral communities from Lake Michigan, USA - Fa13.VD.MM15.D.N | ecosystem: Environmental > Aquatic > Freshwater > Lake | place: USA: Michigan | collected 2013-09-23 | reverse complement strand
CAGCATCCAACGCGCGTACTTCCGGTTGCCCATCAGGCAGTATCCAACCCAACGAGCAAGCAATTCCTCCCACACAGGGTCGCCTTCACCCCACTCAGAAACAGCCTGCTTCCACCTCGGGCACACCGCATCAGGCTTGTAATCCACAGGCAGAATCGCCGTGTCAAACCACCGCGCCGGCCTCTCCATCGTCTCCAACGTCCGCACATTGACCAGCCGATCCCTGAATGCGACCGTCTCGCCCGTGGGAAACCGATCGTCTGGCTCGTCCAGCCAAAGTGGAACCTCCTCCGCATCAATCCGCACCAATGCCTCAAGCGCACGAACCACACCGTCCACCTTCTGCTTGTCCGGGCTGTACCTCACGATCACCGGGCCGTTCTGGGTCTGCCGCTCGTAGAGCGCATCCTCCAGCACCAGCCATACGCGGTCCCGGATGCGCTCTTCGTCGAGCACATGCCACGTCCCGGCCTCCCAGGCCCACCAGTCATTCTTCCATCTCCACAATCCGCGCATCCCGCCAGGCGCGGTAAACTGTCTCTGCAGGATCCTCCTCGCGACCTTCACGGGCTCGAGGGACTGCAGCGGGTTCTGCATCCATTCGGTCATGTTGTCTCCTCTCTGAGATCACAATTATGGCAACTCCAGTCTCTCCGTCAAGCGCCTACTTGACTTCTGCAACCGATTTCCGGGGCATTCCGATTTCGCAACTTCTCGCTTCCATCGGGTACTACGAGCCAACGCTTGCTGACGTGCAGGAACAGCAGCGCCGATATCACGGGACCCCCTCGCGCCACGCGTCGTCCATGGGCGGCGCGCCGTCGAAGTCCGACCCACGCAAGCGCGCAAAGGCATCCCGACTTGAATCAGAACGTCGAGCAAGCGAACGATTCAAGGAAACCATGAAGGCTCGAAAGGAAAAGGCGCAGACCGCCGCAGCCGAGAAGAAGGCAAAGAAGGCAACGAGCGCCATCATGGGGCTGGTGGGGTCCGTCACCGGTGGTGGCCCGGCCTCCAAGAAGGCAGCGACCAAGAAGCCGTCTGACCGGTTCCCGATGACCGCCGACGAGGCCTCCGGTGCGATGATGCCGAGCCGCGCATACGAAGACCGGAGAACCTACTCCTCGAAGCCCGGCTACGTCGCACCGGTCCGTGAACAGGAGCCCGTGTTTGAACGCGGACCAACCCCCACCCAGCTGATGCAGGCAACGCCCGAGCAGATTGCGGAGGCTTCCGCACGGGGTGATGAATGGGCCAGAAAGTACGCGTTCGGCGACGTCGATCTTCTCAAGCAGGGACTTGCCGAGCGAAGAGGTGAGTTCGGTCCTTCTCCCTATGCCCGTGGCTCGATCCCCGAGGAGCGGGCATTCAACGAAGCAGCAAACCTTGCCCGTGACGTCGGATATTCCGGTGCCATGAAGGGACTGGAGATCCAGACGGAGAAAGCGCAACGCGACTTTGAACGCGCACAGGCGCGTCTTCGCGACATTCAGCGTGCCGCGGACGCGCAGAGGCAGGCCGAGATCCAGGCACAGATCGAGGGGATTGAGGCGATGCCGACCGGAATGTTCGGCAACCTTACCCCGTCGAGCGTCTTCAATCCGAAGAAGTTCAGGACCGCATACGTTCGGTGACTCAGCAGCACGTCATCAGCTTCGGGCGCGGCGTCCGCTTGATGAGCGAGGCGTACTACATCCAGGAACTGCGCGCGTTCGGAATCGACAAGCCACGCGCGTTCCGCGCGCTGTGTCGCGCCATCTGCTGCCCGATCATCGTGTTCGGAAGCACGGCTTTCGTTGATCCAGCCGTGTTCCAAGTGTGCATGAAGAACCTGTCGATCCCCGGCAGCTTCGACTTCAGCGCCCCGAACTCAAATGCGAAGCTGGACCCAAAGAAGCGTCCCTATGTCCGCAAGCAGGTGCCGGCAAAGGAAGTGAAGCGCAACTGGAGCGCCGTTGTCCGGGCAATCGTCGATTCGAGGCGGATGGCTGGCCTGCATTCCCCTCCGGCCGAAAAGGCCGCAATCAAGAGCGCTGCCGCCGAATTGACCCGTTTCGTGCTTACAATGATCCCGTCCAGCGAACAGGAGCAACGGGATGGCGCGAAAGACACAGGCACCGCTCAGTCCGATCGGCGAGATGCCGAATGCCAAGGAAGTCCTTGACGTCCTCGATTCCCTCGGGGGAACCTCGAACTCCGAGGCATCGGAGATCCGCGCTGCCATCTCATCGCTGGCAGAGAAGGGCAAGGTACGACCGTCCGTTGCTGACAACCTTGCAACCGCCGTTGTCTACGCTCAGGATCAGATCCGCGGGGTGAGCAGCGCAACGTCCTTTAAGGGCGGAAGTGAGGGTCTGCAGGAGCGGTTCTTTGAGGGCCCGGAAGAAGCCCGCTCTGCGCTACGTCCCAAGTTCTCGAGCCGCAAGCAGCTCCGTGCCGAATACCGTTCCGCGCTCCCGGCCGAATACCGGAACCTGATGCGCAAGGTGTTCACCAGCAAGCGCGGCCGCAACCTCGCGACCCGCGGATTCGAGAAGCGAGTCAAGACCGGCGAGTCTCCTGCCAACGTCCGCGCAGGCGAACGTCTTGCGACCCTGCGCTCCGCTGCTCGGTTCGGCGGACGCGTGCGTGAGCCCGGCACAAAGCCGGACGCTCCGAAGCCTGGCATTGCCGGACTGCGGGCGTTGTTCATCAACCCCCGCCAGCGCGGAGAGGTGGCTGGTCTTCGCGTGACCCGCGGCGGCAAGGAGATCTCGACCATCAAGCCCGTGGCCGAGCCGAGTGCGCGCTCCGTGAGCGAGGCGATGAAGCCGGTGCCCGAAGCCCCGCGCCTGCCGGGTCGCGTCGAGAATGCGCCGCTTGACCGCCTGCGCGCGACCGCCAACGATCCTAAGCAGCCCAAGCAGGTCCGTCTCATGGCCCGCAAGCTCGCCCGCGTCATCAGCGAGAGGCAGGCGGCGGAGTCCGCTCGTTACGGCAAGCGTGGTTCTGCAGCCGGTGAGGCATCAGCCATGAGCCGTGGCAAGCGCATCAAGCCACGTGTTCAGGAAACCAAGCCCGAGATGATTGGCGGCAAGATGCAACCCCGCAAGGTCGAGGTCCTTGCGCCCCCCAAGTCCGAGGCGGCCCAGCGGATGCGAGCTGCAAACGAGGACCGGGAGATGAACGAGTCGTTGATTCTTGGTGCGTTTACCGGCAAGCGTCGTGGCGCGATCAAGGGCGGAGGTGGTCTTCCTGGTAAGGGGAAGGAGGCGCTTCGCATGCTCATGAAGCTCGAGGGCGCCCGCGTCCCGACCTACGAGGCGGACACGCCCGAGTTCAGTGAGACCATGGACCGAAGGCGTCGCGCGCGTGCCCTCACGGCGATGATGGTCGCTGCACGTGCGAAGGGCAAGACGGCTGTTCAGCAGATGCGCGGTATCGTGCGGAGGAAGAAGAGTTGAGGAAGTTGCCTGCCGTGCCGGGCGAGGAAGTGATCCGCTCGTACTTCGGGCTCGATGGGGTTGCGCTCGCGCTCCAGCAGTCCAATTGGGAGGTACGGGAAGAGGTCGAACGGCTGGTGGAGTTCAGCCGGGACTCGGACCCGAAGGTCGCCATGGCGGCGATGAAGCAATTGCGTGGCGTGGTGCGCGAGACGGCGGAGATCAACGGTATCATCCAGAGCCAGAACGCCGAGATCACGCATTCCGAGGGCAACCAGACCGTCAAGATCAGCGCATCGGCAAAGCTGGTCCAGTCCCTGAAAGAGACCACCAATCATGTCAAAGTCCCAGACAGTCTCCCATTCGCAGCCCAATTCCTCCCCGCCCGAGATTCCGGACCATCTGCTTCGGGTGTTCGAGACGATCAGCAACCTCGCGCCAAGTGAGTGCTATCGGCTGGGCGGCGCAATTCTTCAGGACATCGGGATTGCGGAGCCAAGTCTTTTCCGAAAGGCGGAACCGCAGGAAATCGGTGAGATGTTCAGGCAGAACATCAAGCCGGATGCTCATTGGCTGTCGGTGTGCTCCGACCTCTCCCGTTTCATGAATGATCCGAGGATGATGGCCGTTGCGCTGCTGCGCATCTCTGCGATCAGGCTGGTGGGCAAGGGTTGAGCGCCGTCCGGATCGAACGCAACGGCAACGATTTCTACCCGCTTCCGCCGGACTACCTGGATCTGACGCCCGAAGGCCAGCGCATGGCCCGCGTCAACGCATGCAGGCAATGGCTGGTGGGGGGAGAACCGAACGAGCGTGCACATGCGCTCGCGGCAGCGATCAACTTCTTCGACCGGTACTACCTGTATCCGGATTGGGACGAGGAGTTCAACCCGTATTTCTACGACGATGACCCAATCGAATCACCGCTGGGGCACTTCGCCATCTACCGGCTTTGGGCGCTTGCGTCAAGAAGCGTTGCGATTGCCCCGCGTGGCTTTGCCAAGAGCAATTGTTTCAGGAAGTCGGCACTCCTTCAGATGGTTAGCCGCCCGGCTTACTCCTTCATCTACGCAACGAGCAGCATCGACAACGCAGAGCAGACGAGCCAGGTCCTGAAGACGCAGTTCATCGCGAACCAGCGGCTCATCGACGATTGGGGACCGGAGTTCCCCGACGGTCGGCTGACGCCGAAGAGGGGTGAGCGTTCGTTCGGCGTGGAGATGATGTACCTGAACAACGGCAGTTGGTTCCGGGCCATCAGTGCGGAGAGCCGTCAGCGTGGCGGTCGTCCCCGCGTCTACGCGCTTGACGATCCGGAGTACGACCCGAAGGCCAGCACCAGCATGAGCGTGTTGCGTTCATACATGGAGCGGCTGCTGTTCAAGGTTGTCATGCCGATGGTCACGCGGCGCGACACGAGCGTTCGGTGGCTAGCCACGTTCGTGAGCCGTCGCCACTATGCGTGGCATGCCATGGAAACGGTCCCGAGTCCATCTGGCCCGGTTGCGAAGGATGCTCGTTTCGACCAGTGGGCGCGCTTGGTGCTGAAGGCTGAGTACGAGGAGGACGGTGTCCGCAAGAGTTGCTGGCCGGGCATGTGGCCGCTTGACCGAAAGGCGCGTGATGCGGACCCGAAGCTGAAGGGGCTCGTGAGCCTGGAGGAGATCCGGGAGCTGATCGGCACGCACAACTACCTGGCCGAGTACCTGGCGCAGCCTGGCGAGGCGGAGGACATGCACTTCGGCGAGGTGACGACCGAGAAGCATGGGTGGTGGTTGGAGCAGCCTGACGCGGAGTTTGACCTTGAGCCACGCAACAGCAACGCCACGATCTGCTGGCGAGGCAAGGGCGGGGTCGAGGAGAAGATGCCGGTGCAGCAGTTCCTCAAGGACCGGGTGCGGATGTTCATCACGGTCGACACCAGCTACACGAACACGAGCGACAGTGACTACAAGGTCTGCACGCTGCTGGGCTACGACCCCGTGGACGCATGCCTGTTCGTGCTGGACACATGGGGCGCGCAGTGCCGCGAGCAGATGCTGATCGAGAAGTCGTTCGCGATGGCCGGTAGGTGGGGGTGCCCGACGATCCACCCCGAGGTGGTCAGGCAGTCGTTTGGCCTGTACACGGCCATGGAGTCAATGGTGCGCCAGAAGGCGTCGGAAGTGACCGGGTTGACCCCACCACGGATCATCCCGCTGCGGGTGGGCACGCTGGACAAGACCAGCAAGATCAACGCCCTGCACTACCGGTTTGAGCACGGACTCATTAAGTTCCCGACGTGGCGCAGGGGACAATTGCCGTGGCGCATGCTGTTCGACCAGATCGAGCAGTTCAACCCGGATGCCGACAGCGGTGGCCTGCAGCACGACGACTTTATCGACACGGTGGCGATGAGCATGTTCGTGGTCCGCGGTCGGCTTGACCGGCAGAACCCCACCAACGGTTCCGAGGGCATGGACTTTGAGCGGATGCTTGAGGACGGCAGCATCCGCGACAATATGGCTGGTGGGGTCCCCGCGATCGAGGCGATGGATTTCAGCAGCATGCCGATGGGCTCGCTAATGAACGCAATGAGAGAGGAAACCAATGCAAAACGAGGTTCGCGCGTCTAATCCCCTGTATGTCACGATTCCTTTCGTATACTTCCAAATGCTGGCCCAGGCGTATTATGGGCAGCACGAGGCGGACGAGGTGCAGGCAACCCCCACTGACCAGAAGGTTCCGATGCCGGATCCGACTCCGATGTCTTCGTTCAACCTCAAGGGCGTTCAGCTCTTCGAGGAGATGCCGCCCGGATGGAAGCCGCTGAGGAAGCGAAAGACCAATGGCGAGTGACGCATACACGCTGCCAACCGACAAGCGACTGCTTGGTCGGATCATCGACCAGCATGTCGAGCGCGAGCTGTCGAAGCTGACGTATCGGCGCACTCTGTGGATCCTGGCGTGGTACTACCTGAACGGCTTCAGGCGTTTTGACGTCTTCGATCCGCGTACCGCCCGCGTTGTGCCGTACTACCTTGACGAAGAAGGCAACATGGAGTTCCAGAGCACGGAGCTCTTGTCCATCGTGGACAAGACGACCGCGCGACTGAATACCATGGATCTCCGCCCGAAGGCACTGAGGCAGGGATACAGTCTTGCGGGGATTCGGGAGCGCAGCGTCGCACAGCTCGTGGCCGATGCGGTTGTGAGCGATCAGCAGCTTGAGAAGGTCAAGCGGGAATTCAACTACCTTTTCTCCCTGCTTGGCAGCGCCGGCATCACGGGCCACATTGTTGATCACCCGACCATCGGGCTGACCAGCGATCTGGAGGTTGTGCACCCCAAGGAACTGCTTCCGTTCCCGAGCCTCGGCATGGACCACACGAAGACTCGCGGATTGATCCGCCAGCGCGTCGTGCCGATGACGTTCCTGCAAGAGCGTTTCGGGAAGGCAAAGCTCGAGAAGAACAAGGAGCAGATGGATGCGTGGAGCTGGGAATACGGACATGACATGGAGGAACCCGCCGACAGCCCGGGCAACGGGTACGTCCTCAACTCGGCGAGCACGGGGGCGCTGAACGGCGTTCCAGGCGCGAACGAGATGGAGGTCGTGAAGGTGCGGGAGCTGTGGATGGACGGTCCTCGCGGCACGGTCAGCCGATACGTTGTGTCCAGCGGGGACGTCGTGCTCGAGGATCGCGACCTGAGCGAAGTCGAGACGTACTGCCCCATCGGTTTTGCGCGGTTCATGGACAACGGCACGTTCCATGGTGCCGGCCTTTTCGACCTGATGTTCGGCATCGTGCGCGAGATGGAGCGCATGCTGAAGAGCCTGTTCAACAACGTGCGTGACATCGACAAGTACGGTGTTCTCGTCATGCCGCAGGGCACGTTGAATGAGCGCGCGGTGATGCGCGACATCGGAAAGGGACTGCGGTACGTCAACTACAGCAAGGACGCGCTGCTGGGCGACGACTTCCGGCCGCTGGTGATTCAGCCATTCAATGCGGGTGACGTGCCCGGAAAGGTTGCTCAGTTCGCCAAGAGCATTTCCGACGGACTGAGCCCCGTGCAGGACCTGATCGCGGAGAAGGGCCGGGTGGACAGCGCAAGCGGACTTCAGTTCCTCGACGAACAGATCAGCAAGGCGATGACGAACCCCACCAGCGGAGTGCAGGCCGCTTTCGGCGGGATGTACAAGAGCCTTGTGGCGAAGGCAAGCCGTGAAATGCTGTTGAGCGACCGTGCGCTGCCGGTCAACCGACTGACGCTTGAACTTGCAGGTGCGGTGATTGATCCCGAAGAGGGGACGGTCAACTTCAAGAAGAACCCGATTCCAAACTTCAGCCAGATCTCATTCACGGTGCGGGACACTGCGCCAAAGAGCGAGGTCGTGCGCAAGCAAGAGGCGATGGGCATGCTGCAGGCAGGCATGACCGACCCCGAGGGCGTGAAGCTGTTTGCGCTTAAGGAGGGAATCGACTTCGCTCTTTGGATGGAGGAGGAGAAGAGCGCTTACGAAAGCGTGATCCGCAACATCCTGCTGCTGTACGGCGACGGCACCACGACGCAGCAGATTGTGCTGACCCCGCACACCACTCGTCCTGATCTGCAGCTCAGGGTACTGAGCGCTTTCATGGCAAACCCGATCATGGCATTGGCAAGTCCTGCGGTGCAGGATGCGTTCAAGGCCTACCGTGAGTCCCTGATCTCGTTCATGGGACAGTCCCTACCCGCCATGGTCCCGAATCCCGACGACGTTGCCATCGTGGCTCCCCAGCAACAGGCTGGTGGGGTGGCAGGTCGGATTGGTCCCATGGCACAACCCCCTCAAGGAGCGATGAATGTCTGAAGAACAGAAGCCCCAGAACGAAGAAGCGATTGACCTCGACACCGAGTTGGAGTTTGAGGACGGAACGACTGCCACGCTCGGAGAAATTCTCCGCGCACAGCAGGAAGCGGCTGAAGCTGCCGAGCAGGCTCGCCAGCAGGTGGTCGGTCTTGAGCGTTTCAGGGAGAACGCAACCCGTCTTATGCGCGGCGAGGGCGCCGATGAGCAGGCTGCGTACGAAGTTCTTCGTGGCGCCGGATTCAGCGACGAAGAAGCCAAGCAGTACGCCATGGAGTACGTGAATGACGAGACTGGCGGTAACGAGGAGACCGACATGGAAGGTGACGTTGACGAGGCACAGCTTGAGAAGATGCTGAAGCGGACTACTGCCAAGGCCGAAAGTCAGGCCGACGCTGCCATGCGGGAGGCTCGTGACCTTCGGCTTCGGCTTCTGAAGGAAGAAATGGATCGTCGGGTCGTCGAGAGCATTGACAGAAACCCCGAGATCGTTAAGATGCTGGAAACGCTCGACAAGACCCGTGGCCGCGAGCACGCGGCGGGTGCCTGGCGAGCTCTGCAGGAGCAGGTCCGCGAGGCCACCCTGAAGAACCTCTACAGCCGGCGAGACGCCGAAGGTGGACGGTTCAACGAGGATTGGGTCGCTGACGAGGCTGCGAAGGCAGCCAGCGCGATTGCAGGAAATTATCGCACGGTCATCGGCGACATTGATGCCCTCGGGCGGTCGCCGGAAACAGATGGCGAGCTCGAGACGTTGCGTTCGCAGAAGCCCGTGGCTCCGCCCGAATTCAAGAAGGGCATGGACCGCGGGGCTGCAGATGCAGCTGTTCGGGACTTCAATGTTGACGCGTTGACCCGCCTTGCCGCCGACATCGGGGATGGTGGGGAAACGAAGGTCTGATTCATCGCCTTTAACCGGTCAATGACCGGAGACAACAACCGTGCCTTTTGCATCAACGAACTCTCTGTTTAACCAGCAGAGCGACCGGATCCAGGAGATCCTTAACAAGAACATCGAGGTGTTCCTCCCGTCCCTCGACCCGGCGTGGCGGGATACCACGGTCACGAGTCAGGGCGTCGGACAGGCCAGCCTCATCGGCCGAGACATGAAGATCCTCAAGATCTACATGGGCTCGATGGCTGGTGTGCTGGAGATGGCCGACAGCCGCAACAACTTCGTTCTGTACGGTGACAACACTATCTCGAACGTGGGCCGCAAGCTCCAGACCCAGAGCATTGAGCAGGTCTGGCCGGATGCGACCAACGGCGCGATGGCTCGCCCGTATCGCCTCGGCATCGGCATGAAGGCCATGGTTTCCAACCTGCTTGTCACCCTCGGTGAGATGCAGGCTGAGGCCACTCCGGCATTCATCGGCGAGATCATTGCGCCGAAGCTTGAGGGTCACGCTCGTCTGATTGCGCACACCCTGTGCAACTACTGGTACGTCGCAGAGAACGACAGTTACCGCATTGGGCAGCTCGTGTTCAGCGGCGCTCCCAGCGCTGGCGGAGCTGAGTACACCACCGACCTGAATGCCACCACCGTGACTTGGACCAACGCCCCGACCTCGGGCAACGTGACCACGGCGACGGCGATTCGGTTCAACGTCGGCGAAAAGAGCATTGATCGTTACGCCGTCGGCATGCGTGTCGACGTCTACACGGGCAACACCCGAGTCAACGACTCGACCGCTCTTGCCTCGCAGACCACGTCGACTACCACCCGTATCAACGCGTGGGTCGCTGCTGTTGATGAGGTGAAGAACCTGGTGACCATTGCTTTCGCGAGTGCGCTCTCGACGGCCGGAAACCTTGTCGGTGGAACGACGTACAACGTGTACTTCGCTGCCTCCAAGGCCCAGGGCGCGTCTGGCGGCTACGGCTTCGCCGGCATCAACAGCTGGCTCAAGAGCAGCGGCAACCTCCTCGGCGGCGACTACGATTCGGCGAACGCCATCGACGTCGATACGCACCCGGAGTTCAAGTCGTTCTTCAAGAGCAGCGTCGGCACCCTGACGGAGCACAAGCTCCGCCAGTACCTCCGTGGCTTCCACCGTGCGAAGGAGAAGTACGGTCAGTACGTCGACTGCCTGATTGCCAGCGACGGCGTGTGGCTCAACTACGAGGCGCAGAAGATCGGCCAGTACATGCTGGACCGCACCAACCGCCTCTCGAGCCTCACGAGCGAGGGCAGCCAGGAGGGCTTCAAGTTCACCTTCGACGGCCGTACCTACACCGGCTACACCTCGAACTACATCGAGGACGGCACGGTCTACGGTCTCCGCAAGGGTGGCGCGAACTGGAAGAAGTACGTTCCGCCGTCGCCGAAGGGTACCCAGAAGTTCGACAAGGCCGAGTCTTTCGTGCCCTTCGAGTTCGTTGCCCCGGCGCTGGGCTACTCCAGCGTCAAGGTGCCGATCACCCGTGGCACCGGCGTCAACAGCACCAGCCTGCTGACGGAAGGCGCACAGATGCCGGGCATGCTGCGCATGCAGCTCGTCCCGGATCAGCCTGCGGGCATCAAGCTCACGGGCGTGACCACGGATCGTCAGTACGGCGAGTAATCGCCCCTGCCAGTCTGAGTCAAAAGGGGTGTGGTCTTCGGGCCACACCCCTTTCCCTTGCTAAAATGCCGGCATGGCGAAGAAGCGTTTCAACTTCAAGGCGAAGCACAAGAACCCCGCTGGTGGGCTCAGTGAGCTTGGCCGCAAGGCGTACAACCGCGCCACCGGCGGCAACCTGAAGAGGCCGCAGCCTGAGGGAGGGTCGCGGCGGAACTCTTTCTGCGCCCGCATGCGGGGGATGAAGAAGAAGTTGACCAGCGCAAAGACGGCTAACGATCCGAACTCACGCATCAACAAGAGCCTTCGGGCATGGAACTGCTAATGGCAAAGAAGATCAAGGTCAAGGGCTGCAAGAAGTGCAGCATGGGCAAGTGCAGCGGTTGCTGCAAGTGAGGAAACATGTACGGCAAGAAGAAGGTCAAGGTCAAGGGCAAGAATCCCATGGCTGGCTACAAGGTCGGCCCTGATGGTTATCGTGTTGGAAACAGTTCTCGAGGCATCCCGTTTGCTTCACTTGGGCGTAAGCCTGGTTCCGTGAAGCGCTAAGGAAACACCATGGAAAAGAAGAAGATCAAGGTCAAGGGCGCTAATCCTCTCCTCAAGAAGCAGTCTGGCATGTACGGTCGCTCCCGTGGGGCGTCCCGTTCTGCTCCTGCAGTTCGCGTTTCTCGCGGCCTGTCTGCTGGAGAGGACATCGGCAAGATTGGCGGAGGCGGCGGCGGAGTTCGCCCTGGACGCTGAGCATGGGACCAAATCCACTCAAGGCCCTGAAGAAGCGCATCCAGCGAATGACCAAGAAGTCTCTTGGCTTCAAGTCTTTGAAGCCGAAGAAGTTCGGGAAGCGCAGGAAGTCGAAGGTCTTCAAGCTCTGACCACGAGGACCACTTGAGGGTGGGCGGGCTGGGACTCCCGCAGGGGCAGGTCGTAACCGGCCTGCCCCACTTTCGATAAGGACCGCCATGGCGAAGGACGCGTGCTACAGGAAGGTGATGGCCTCGTACGGCAAGTGGTCGGCGCGCGCAGCGCAGGCCACGGCGAAGTGCCGCAAGAAGAGCGGCAACGTGCGCAAGACGCAGGCCGGCGCGAACCTGAAGCGGTGGACGGCCGAGAAGTGGGTCGACACCAAGAGCGGCAAGGCATGCGGGGCCGGTGGTGCGAATGAGTACTGCCGACCCAGCAAGCGCGTGAGCAGCAAGACGCCGAAGACCAGGGGTGAGATGACAAGCGGGGAACTGGCGCGGAAGAAGGCGGAGAAGAGCCGCGTCGGAATGCAGGGTGCGTTTGGCAAGAAGGTTTCGCCGCTCAGGCGGCTAAGGAGGCTGAGTCGTGGCTAAGAACCCCACCAACTGGATCAGCAAGGTTCGCGCAAGCATCAAGCGGCGCGGGACCGAGGGCGTATGCACGGGCGAGAAGTTCGGTGGCCCGACGTGCAAGCCCGGAAGCAGGCGGTACAACCTTGCAAAGACCTTCCGGAAGATGGCGAAGAAGAAGTCATGAAGCCAAAGAACCGGGAATGGCTGCTGAAAATGATTGCGGAAGCGCCTGACACGCCTCCGACCCCGGCACCACGCCCATTGCCAAGGCCAATTGCGAAGAAGCAGGACCGTGGAGATCGGGCCAGGAAACTTACTTCGGGGGAGCGCAACTTCTTCAAGCGTAAGTTTGGGGAGATGCCACCGGATAACATGACATTGGGGGAGTTCAGGTCCCGAATCAGAAATGCACGCAAGGAAGGTGGCTTCGATTGAGCGAGATGGAGATCACGTTTGATCCCAAGTGGGAGGCTGCGTGTGCAGGTCTTGCCATCGGCGAGGAGCACGAGGTTTGCCCCGATGGCGAATGGATCAGGTATGCGCGCAGGCTGACAGGCATCAAGGATCTTTTTGTCTACCACCACAAGAAGGCTGGTAGCTGGGTCCTTGCGAAGTGGCTATTTCCCCCCACCAGCACCGATAGCCCGGTCGCTCTGGAGCTCGAGGCCATGCCCTTGCCTCCGGACATGCCCGGAAGCGGAAGGCTGGTGGGGGACTCCTTGATCTCTCGCTGCAAGCCGGTTGACGAGATGGTGGATGCAATGAAGGCAAGGCTTCGCCGAGCAAGCAGCCATCGAAAGTCCATGATGGACGAACGAATCCACAGCAAGAAGAACGCCGTCAAGTACATGAGAAGGCAGGGCATGGACCACGGCGCACATCTTCTCGAGGAAGGCATGTCCAGCTGGGCTGCACCAAGCGAGTGTGAGAACCAGTACAACCAAACCGTGAACGAACTCATGGCAATGGCAAAGGCAACCTGACATGGCAGACTCAAGCAACAGCCTCCTGAAGACTGCGGTTGAGCGAATCAGGGGATACCTGGACGATCCCGATCTCGAGGCCAAGTACACGGACGATTACATCGTTCGTCATGTGTTCCAGCCTGCTTTCGCTACTGTGACGAGCAGGCTGAACAACAGCGCAAGCAACCCCGTGCTGAAGCGCCTTACGTTTCCCCTGGTGAAGAACCAGCAGTATTACCAACTGCCCCCTTGCGTCGGAGAGGTGTGGCGGCTGGCAATCGTTGACAACACCGGAAACGTGACGCAGGAGGCGATTCCTCGGGGCCTTTACAACTATCGTGGTCCAAACTGGCAGATCGAGGGCAACATGCTCTCGTTCCTTCCGTACCCGGACGCGAACTATTCCTCCGTCGAACTCTGGTACTGCCCAAGCGGAGACTTCCAACCCGTCTACTGCGCAACTGCTTCTGGTGCTACGTTTAATGCGACATACACCGCGCTGACTGTCTTGCTTGGTACGACGACTCCTACGCTTGGGACGTTTGACAGAAGGCCCGGTGCGTATGTCGGACAGATGTTGAGGTTCATTGGAACCACGAACAATTCCGTTGTCGAAGAGCGGATGATCGAGAGCTGGACGAAGAGCGCAACCGCAAACGCGTGGATCGCAACCGTCCGCATTCCGTTCACCGAAAACACCACTGCCACTGCTTTTGAAATTGCACCAGAGGGCGGCGAGTCGCTGTATGAGGCGGTCGCGTGTGCTGGGGCAATGAAGCTTGCCGGATATCGCAAGACAACTGGCGACCACTTCATGATGATCCAGGCTCAGTACCGTGACGCAATGAAGACGCTCATGGACCGCAGCTCGAACATGCAGATGAGGATGCCGAAGTCCTGGCAGAAGGACACTGTGGACAACGAGCTTGGTCAGTCCTGGAGATTCTGATGCCGATTGGAGATCCAAATGACTTCCGGACCCCGACGTTCATGCACGTCGAGCGATTCCCCGGATTCTCAGAACGCGGCGGCGTTGGTTCTGGCCTTTTGCCGTCGTTTAACCCGCCGGCGGGGGCTTCCAGTCTTGAGTTCCCGAACCTGAACTTGCCGAACATCGAAGGAAGCTCCTTCAACTACAGCTTCCCGCAGATGACCATCAACCCGCCGGCCATCATGACTCCTCCAATTGAAGGGGGAGCGACTGGTGGTGGAGGCGGTCCAACCCAAATCACGGTTGTGGATGGGAACACTCCAACCGTATTCACCGGCATCGACACTGTTGTGTTTGATGGCGCTGGTCTTGCATCTGTTTCAAACACAGGAACCGGCGAGGTTACGGTCACAATTGCAGGGGCAGGGACCGGGAATACGACCCTTGAATACGGCCAAATCACGGCCATTCTTGGAAAGGCAAATCCAAATACTGCTTTCTGGACTTATCGAGTTCAGTTGTATTCAGGTGGTTCACCAAGCGGCTCGCCAATCACTGCGTACAACCTCTTTGAATATGGAAATACAGCAGCTGTTGGCTATGGAATGAATGTTGGGCTTAACGGAGAAGCCATTACAGGAACAAGTTTTTCCATTGCACCTGTTCCTGTAAATACTTGGGTTCGCGTTGAAGATACGAACGACCCCACCGGGGGAGCTTCAAAGTATTGGTTCACCGCACCTAACGCCATCACTGGAGTGTGCCCTTGATCCCGGGGTTTGTCATTCTTTCAAATTGCGATGAGGCTCAAGAGAACCTCGGTTGTGACTACCAACCTCCGCCCCCGGATTTTTCATATTGCAATTTTTCAATGTCCCGGTCAAGGAGTTATCTGAAAGAAACGCTTTTCGACGTTGGTGATAGGACTATTCAAACTGGAACTAACTGCGCTAATACCGTCATTCACGGCTACCCGTTTGTTATTCAAGGGTCGGACACTCTAGAAGAACGTGAATATCAATGGTCTGGCTCGTATGACCCCGCTCTTCTTCCGGACGTTGTAAAGTCAATATCAAACGGATCCAGGTACAAAGGCGATACTTTATTTGGCCGTAATCGCCCACTTCTTGTCAGCAATATTTCTGCAAAGATGACCGTTAGGTACTTCCCCCTTAACGGCACTGCAATCCTCAAGTGCGGAGGTCAGACAGTTTACTACGACACACAGTCAGTTGTAGTGTCCACGGCTTGCTGCGGCAGTCCAAACATTGATCCTGCCTACCCTGTCACGTTAAGGTATACACCTCCTGTCTCCGACAACTACGGCTATGGAGATCTAAGTAAGGTGGGTCGGGTTTGGTGGGTTGAGGTTGCTGGTCCTGTTCATGCAGACGAAGATGTAACAGGATTATCTATTGGACTCGATGCGGCAGGTGTGACTAATGGGCCTTGGAAGATTACTCTTGAAAATGGCACGCTTACCCTCGAGAATCCAACCGGCCTTACCTTTAGTTACTTTGGGAATGAAACGCTTACTAACGTAAGAAATTCGATTAACGGTAGTCCATTATTCAACGCAAGTCTTGGAATTGGCGTGCTTGGTAGCACCGCGACAATTTCAGACCTCAAGCCATTTTCAACTAAATTTCTTGCATCAACAAGCGGGAAAGCATGTCTTTTGATCGTTGAGAAGTTTGACCGCCTTTCTGACAATGGAAGGTATATCGGAAGGGGGGCAACGAGCGGTAGCGGAATAGGTCCTGTTATTGCTCCTACACCAGCGACATCTGGTTCTGGCTTTACATACTCGGCCGCTTTCCAATCTCTTTCCTTTGAAGAGCTAGTCAAAGGAAAGCATTACCCCTCAAGTACAAGCGTTAGCTGCAACACCATGGGTCTTGCTTTTTCAAACATGTTTGACCAATTTGGTGATGGTGGATATTCAGCACTTTGGAGTTCTTCACCAAACGACTTCCTTAGTGTTATATCCACGACTAATGAAGGCTCTTATTTGGTGACTACAAGTTCAGTCATATGTCAAGCTTGCAATTCCTCTTGGACTGGAGTTCCAGCGGATTGTGATCTGGGCGGTGGTGATGGTCTTGTATGCGGATTCCAAGGGGGTGGTTTTGAAGGATTTAGTGGGTGCGCTTATAGAAGTTGGCAAACAGAAACTGTTACAAGTGTTCTTCAAGGCCAAGCAGCAGATCGTTGTAATTGCTATCCCCCGGTCGGTGTAGATCCTTGTGACTCATCAATGCCACAGGAATGCCGAGAACACAATGCAGAAACAACTGTTGTTGTAACCGGTTGTGGCGGCACAATAACAATTACGGGCCCTGCATATGGCTTTTACTATGGCGCTTCTTGTTTTGGTGATGGCACATTGTTCTTCGATGGGGCTTGTCTGAATCCTTTTATTGGGGGATGGCTAGTTCGGTGCGTTACGACTCAGGAAGAGAT
>Ga0181355_1000516_pt1 | contig 16534 bp, 24 predicted proteins | sample Fa13VDMM15DN_FD_130099 | JGI IMG/M metagenome (GOLD analysis project Ga0181355, IMG submission 130099) | Freshwater viral communities from Lake Michigan, USA - Fa13.VD.MM15.D.N | ecosystem: Environmental > Aquatic > Freshwater > Lake | place: USA: Michigan | collected 2013-09-23 | reverse complement strand
TTCTTTTTAGATTTTCCTACAGAACCACCATTTTCAGCTTTAACACCAAAACTACTCATCTTTGGATTTTTAATCATTTTATCAATTTGTTTTCTAGAAGCTGTTCCAGAAGAAGAAGTTCCTCTAGTAGTAACTTTTATTGGAAACTTTTTTGCTCCAGCTGCATATCCTGAAGTATCAGCCTCTATAGTTTTACCAACTGCACCATCTTTGTTTCTTGGGTTATACCATTCTTGTATTATTTTTCCATCTCCAGGACCATTTTGTCCACCACCTACATATTTTTTCATAGACTTAGAAGTACTTGTTTTACCTTTCATATTATTTGTTTTTAGATTTAGCTTTAATTTTCTTTTCTTCCTTAAGCATTTGAGGTGTTGGTTTTTTACCAGATCCTGCAGCAGCTCTGATGTTATCCCATAGTCCTCTTTGAGAAACAGAACCATCCTTACGCTTAATCATTTGTTTAGCCATGACTATTTCTTTTTTACAGAATCAACTTTTACTGAATCTACAGCTTTAACTGTATCTGCTTTTACACATGTTGTGTCACAACTAACTTCTTCTGTAGAAACTGACCCACATGATGTTAAACAAATTACTACCAATCCTAAGATTACTTTTTTCATTTTATATTTTATTTTAAATTATTGATTCCAATATTGTTCTACTTTCTTTGTAAGCTTTACAAGAATTTCTTCATTCAAAGGATTACGTAAATATTCAACTACATCAGAAATTGTTCGTCCTAACATTGTAATAGTTTCCATATCATACAAGAAACCATCTGCTTTTGTAGCAATAAATCTGTAATAACTACAATCTTTTACAATTGATTTAATCTTCAAAGATTCCATGTCCATATTGACAGCATCCAAAAACTTTTGAGCACAACGTTTTTTATCTTTATCTACCAAGTCACCGTTAATAAACTTATCCATGTTGTCATAGATAATATCATTAGGTGTAGACTTTTTGTATTGTGCACTATTGCTATCTAACACTTTAGCTACATAGAATAGTTTATTAGTGTTCTTATCAAATAACTTCTGAAGTTCTGAAAGAGCTTTGTTTCTAAGTTTCTTAACTTCTGTTTTAACAGATGCTGTTTCTTCTAATTTATCTAGATAAAACTTAACTTGTGTAGGACTTCTACGAGCTTCATCTAAAGACTTACTAATCATTGAAAAACCACCAGCCTCTATAGCATACAGTTTAATAAGATCATATGCATCTTTATCAGGCTCTAAAAACAAAGGTTCATTACCCACTCTAATTTTAATCTTATCCCAAAACTCTGGATTATCGTGCTTTAGTAGTTTTACTTTATTCCAAAAGTCTTTATCATCTGGATCTACTACATTAGCTGCTAATATCTTTTCTAAATGAGAAACCACTCTACGAATTTCTTTAATCTTAGCTTCTTGGTCCTCTAAAGAAAGATCTTTAATTTCCGGAGCAAATTCATTCAATCCTGTTACATATCTTTTAATACCATTAATTTCAAGACATGCTATTTGTTCTTCATGAAAGGCTCCTTCAAACAATGTCAGTCCGTATTTTTGAAGTCCCATATTATCTATGGCAGAATCAAAGAAAGGACGAATAGCAATTGTTGATTTTTTGTTTTGTGGATACATTTCCACCATTACGACATTACTCATTTGTTGGTTGTTTGGTTTTATATATTAAGAGTCAGGTTTGTCCTGACAATTTAGCTTTAATCAATAATTTTAGAAATCCAACTTTGCTTAGGTTGGTCTTCTGTGTTCTTCTCTCCACGAGCTTCAGCTTTAACAAGCTCAGCTTCTGTAAACATAAGACATTTCACTTTACCACAAGTAGTCTTTACAAGAACAGCTTCATAACTGTCATTCTCATTAGAGAATGCTTTTTGTTTTGTGTTCTTAACTTTAATCAACTTTCCAATTCTTGTTAACATATTATTCAATTTTATATTAATAAAATTAGAACCTATCAAGGGCTGCAAACCCTAGCACCTGATCAAGGTGGCATGCATACTATAGGTAGTCTAGAGATGCTATCTCTAGAGAGGGGTTTATTTTTTCTTTTTCTTAGTCATACCGCCCCATTTTGCTTGAGCAGTAGATTGAACAGTAGCACTTGGATTCATGCCAGACTTAACGCCTTTAGAACCAGGTGTAGTTTGTTTGGAAACACTTGCATTTCCACCACCAACACGGCCCATAGCTTTATCTTGTGCAGATTTAATTGCCACTGATCTAGGAGTATTTTTGTTTCCAGCCATTTTGTTTATATTTAGTAGTTATTAATTAATATATAAAGACCCTGGAGCTGAGCTTACGGTAAGCTCCAGGGTACTGTTATAATTAGAATGAACCACCAGTTACAGGGTTTCTCATAACGATCTTCAACACTTTAGTTGGATCCTTAACCCAGATTGCTGGCATTGTTTGTGTCATGAATACACGGTATCCGTTAAAGTTACCAGAAGACTGGAATCCTTGTGTACGTCCCATGTAATCCATAGTACCATTTTGATAGAACCATTTTAATTGATTATCCCAAGATAATTTCAACAAGAAGATATTATCATTTGTGTTATCTGTGATATCAAAGATAATAAAATTGTAAGAACTTAATGGGAAACCATCAATGATTGGATTCTCAATATCATTTGTATGAACATTATCAAAAGCTGGGTTCAATACAAACTTAACGTTAGCTAAGAATGGAATTACGTAGCTAGTGTATGCAAATCCAAAGTTTAGATCCATACCTTTACCAGTAACAGCTCCTAATTCATGAGCATTCAACACTAAGCCAGAGTTAACAGCTTCTTTCTTAATTGCTTCATTTACAAGCTTCATACCACCCATACCAGTTTGTACAACTAAAGCACGCTGAGGATCAGGTCCTTTAAATTCCACACGACCGTTAAAGAAGTTGAAGATTTCAGACTTGAATAAATCCAAGTTGAAAGAACCACGGTTGTAAATACGCTTATAAGAATTGTCTAACTGCTTCCAAAGACCTACAGATAAACGGATGTCATCTGGACCATCTTGCTTAATACGTCCACCTTGTCCCCACATTAAGTAGGTTTCAATGTCATTAGCAATTTTAGTCAAATGAGCAGCTTCTAAAGTAGTCAAGAAAGAACGAGTTAATTGACCTGATTGATAAGCAGCTTTGATTTTGTCCTTACCCATTTGCTCTAAGCTAGTGATAGAAGGATCAATGCTCTTATCAAAGTTTCTCCACAACTCTACTACAGGAATAGTACCATCAGCTTTCATACCACCTTTCATCATCAAGTCAGCACGACTAGAGATTGAATAGTGTACGTGAGCTTCAGCACCACCTACGAAGTTGTAGAATTCACGGAAACCTGCAGACACTGAACCAAGATCAGAGAATCTTTCTCCATACTCTCCACGAGCAGAACCTTTACGGAACACCTTAGTACCAACTTTCAAATACTTGTTATCCAAGAATTTGTTGTTGTCATTGTTTACAAGCTGTACAGTGTAGATGAAGCTATCACCTGTTGGGATAACATCATCAGCAGTGATGTACATTTCCACACCATTGTACTTGTCATAAGTGATGATATCACCATGTCCAAAAGTACGTTTGTTTAATTTAATCTTGAAGGTTTGACCATCAATACCTTTAGTTTGGTTAGATGATTCAATGTCCTCTACGATGTAGGGTAAATCCTGTGCTACAGGAATTTGCCATTTGTATTCACCACGTGCGTTGTCTACCATGATCACGTTCTTACCTCCAAAAGAAGACATCTGGTACAATGGCATTTCTACTTTCTGTGCCATTGCCCACAAATCAACAGGACCTAAATCAGTAGGTTCTGCACTCTTAAGTAGATTAGACAAGTGATATGAGTCAACATGAGAACTAGTATGATACTGGTTGTCACGTAGGAATATACCATTGTTTAAAACTGGAGTTGCCATAGGGCTTTAAAATTTAAGGGGTTAATTAAAAATTATCGTTTAAAAATATTTTGTGGTCTAGATATTCTCTTAGACTTAGTTTCTTCTTCTTCCTGATATGTAGAAGCTGTTCTTCTACTTTGTTCAGTTTTTAATTGTCTCACTGTTTGCTCAACTGCTTGATTCTTACCTTGCTTTACTAAAGACTGACGATAGTCATCTGGGTTAGAAAGCAACCAAAGAGCTTCTGCAATCAATGGATAGTTAGGTTCTACAAACTGATACTTCTCTAAAAGATGTCCCAACAAATTAGTTGGTCTCCCTGATATAGAAGGGTATTGTGGTTGAACTAAGCCAGAGTAAAGTTGAGCTTGTGTCTTTTTATCAAGCTTCAAACCATTAATCTCAGCTGGTCTTAATGCTTCAAATACATTTTGCATATAAGCATCAGCTGCTTGTTCTTGCTGTTTCTTACGTTGCTCTTGCTGCTGAATCTGATAATCCAAAACTTCTTGCTGCATAGCATCTAATTTTGGTTTAAACTGACGAGCTTTTCTTTCAAGAGAACCAATCTCTTTCCAAGTTTCAAGTTCTTCGTCAATCTCATCTTCAGATCCAAAGTTTGTAGCTTGTAAATATTGTCTTACAATTTGCTCTTGATCATACTCATCTGTAGGGTCAAGTTCTCTCACTTCCCCTGCTTGAGCCAATGCTTGGAACAAACCTTTAAGATCTTGTCCTCCATCTGCTACATACTTTGCTGCATATTGCAACTCTTCTGGCAAACTTTTAAAGAACTGTTGTGGTGTTTGGTTAGCTACTTCTTGTTTGAAATTATCAACATTAGCTTTCCAAAGTTCATCTACATCTTTTTCAGACAAACTACCAAGGTAGTCATCAAGAGATTGTTTCTTTTCATCATAGTCATCAAAGGCAAACATTTCCCCTGATTCTATTCTTTTCTTTAAGAACTCAACCAATCCTGTTTTATCAGTACGAGGTCTTCCTCTTTTAGGACCATCTTCGTCATCTAATGTTTCTACATTGATGTCTTTATCAAGATCTTTTAGAGCAGTTTCAGTTTCACGTGAAACTTTTTCTTCTTCTTCTGTTTTCGTTTCATCATCTAGAAAACTAAGATCTACTTTTTTAGGAGCAAAGATGTTAGGTTTTTCATCATCTTTTTTTGCGTCACCCGGTGTAATAACACTATCTGCACCAGGAGCTCCTAACCAGCTGTCAATATCTATATCTACTTCTTGTACAGATGATTGTACGTTTTGATTTTCAGGCATATACTATTTGGTTTTTTGGTTTATATCCTACATTATAATATACAACTTAAACTCTAAAAATTTACATGACATCTCCTAAGGTGCGGACTATATGGCTATAATCAGATTATTTCTTTTTAGAAGGTGTCTTAGAGTCATATTTGTTCTTGTTTTCTCTAGCTATTTCAAGTTGTTTATTAGCAATATCTTTTTGAGTTTGTAATCTTTGTCTTTCAATATCTAACTTTTGATCATTTTGCATTGCATCAGTCATGTGTTTTTCTCTCTTAAGATTCATTTGATCCTGATACTGTTGCTGATTTTGAATCTTAGCCATAGCATCAAGATAGTCAGACTGTTGATTCTGGTTAATATCAGATGCTGCACCATAGCCAGAAGCTCTAATCTGAGCTTCCATAAGTCTAGTTTGTCTATCTTTATCAGCTTCTTCAGCTTTAAACTGTTGAGCCATTTGTATTTGTTTCTCTTGAGATTGAAGCTGTTGTTCCTGCATTTGTTGTTGTTGTTGCATTTCAGCTTGTTTAGATTCTTGAGTTTTTTCTTCAGCTCTCTTAAGAACCTCAGTGAGTTCAGCAATGCTCTCAGATTTAATAACATTACCTAAGTCATATATAGAAGCACCAGTGGTATTATTTTGAATAGCCATTTGCTTAAGCTGTTCCATTACAGCACGAGTATTTGTTTTAGTAGTGCAGAAAATGTTAAGCTCTCTCATTAAAAGTTCTGTACCATTCATTTCAAAATTCATTTTTTCATCAGCTGATGTAATATACTGAAGACGAATGCTAGGCTTTTTAGAATGATAGTATTGAGCTAAGTCAGTACGCATCTGGTGCACACGTGGCATCAAGTTATCTGAGTGTTGTATGAAGTATTGTTCTGTCTGAGCATAGGAAGCATTAGTAGCTTGTTCTATAGCTGTAGCAGTTTGCTGTTGAGCTATCTGCATACCCATACGTTGCTGGTTCAAACCAATCACCTCAAAAGCTTGTTGTTTAAAGTAGTTGGCTAAGTTAACCCTAGACATCAAACGTTGTGTCTGCTCTAAGTTTAACACTTGGTAATGTTGAAAAGCAAGAGCATTCTCAGTGTTAGTAATAGTAGTATCTAAAGGCAACATCTGGAAGTTCTTCATAGCCACATAAGCTTTGGCTAAGTTATTCTTACCCCAGTCTTCTCCCATAGAGTGACGAGGCAAAGCATTCTGGTCAAACAAGATAACTGTACCAAGTTCATCCACTAATATATCAGCTATCTGGTTGTTTACAATGTTATACCCAATCTGAAATGGTTTCATTAAATCTACAAGACTCACTGATCTAGTATTTCTATCTCCAAATACAGATCCTTCTACAGGAAGTTTACATCCATATAAAGAAGCATCCCCTTTAAACTGGAATGGTACACGTCCTGGTTTACCTCCATTAAGTCCAAGATATATAGGATTGATACCTCCTGGGTTATTCATACCCCAGAATGTAGGACGGTTAGGACCAATCTTAATACCACCCCAAACCTCATTGATCCAAATCCAATCTATATGCTCACCAAAAGCAAGTGTGTCTTTATTCTTTTGTTTATATACAGCAGTGTTATATATAGGTTTATCAACCACCTTATATTGTTCTGTTACAATATCTTGGATTATTTGTCCTTCTTCTGTAATCTTTGTAAGATGGCCCACTTTTCTTTGACTCTTCCAATAGATTGTTGATACACGAAGCATATAGCTTTTACCAAAGTCTTGTAAATCTTCTGAATCAGATAGGATCCATTGTACAATATCACCAGTTCCAAGCTTACTGTCGTACAAAGAAGTAAACTGTCTATAAGCCAAAGAAGGCATTTGAGTATTCCATTCATGAGATCTAGTTGGGTCATAGTATGTTCCATCATTTTGATATCCCTGCACGGCATACCCAGCTGAACGAACAGGATAAATTACTTCTAAAGCTTCCAACTGTGTTTGGTCCATCATCCATCCATACTTATCTATAACATCTGATACAGACATCATATCTGTTTTACCTACCCAGTTACCCTGAGATATGTAACGTACATCTGGTGATTTATGGTAAAATGTAAGTAGTGGGTTCCAAAGTTCCACCTCATAGTCATCCTCCATCATATTAAAATGCCAGAACTCTCTATCTGTAATAAGCATATCACGGAAAGCACGCTCTTCAAGCTCTTGCATTTTAAATCTTTCTTCATCTACAGACATCTGGTGAGTGGCCCACTTCTCTACAATAGATCTATAATCTTTCTTAAAAAATGATTCTATTTCAGGTAGCTTTTTTAAAACATCTGGTTCAAGTTGTTGCTGAGCTTCTTCAGAATCTAACTGCACACCTTTACTTATAAGCTGTTCTGTAATTTTTATATTAGCTTGTTGCAAAAGAACGTCCTCTAGCATTTGTCTTTTCTGTTCCAACATCTCATTATAAGACATATCATCAACAGCTTTAAACATAATCCTGCTACTACGTTTGGCAAACTCATTAGCCAACACATTAATTACATTAGGAATAATAGGATAGAACTTAAGTTCATATGCCGAAATATCTTCTTTAGTTAGGGTTTCTATAAGATCAGCCATCTCATTATCTTCTTCCACTATATAGTCACTCTTGTCTATAATACCTTTTGATAGTTTATAGTTTTTACTTAACCTTCTAGCATTACGTCTAAGCTGACGCATACCTTGCCACTCTAACCAGTCTAGATTCCAGGCTCTCCATTCATCATCTTTTTCTTTTTCAGATAAAAATTGAATAGGTTGGGTAAGAGTACCCATCTTATTGTATTCAGCTTTTTTACCATTCTTTAGGTCTAGTGCGTTATATATTTGCATGGCTATTAATTAGTTAGAGTGATATTTTCAGTGATAACATATGTTACACCAGCTGGTCCTGTTGTATTAATATATGAAAATGTACCAGCATTAAAGTCTGAAATTGTAATTGTGTATATCATCTCATGTTTTTAAATGCGTTTCTAGGAGGAGCTTTCATTCCTGTAGGTCTAGATTGCTGACCAATATGTCTAAATGCACTCCAATTTAATTTACTAAATTTTTGGGAGTTAGCCAAATTATCCTTTGTAACTTCTATACGTTTAGATAACCCCCTATTAGATTGCTGCACTTTAGCAAAAGCTACTAAAGCACAAAATGCAACTATCCTATCCACGTTTAGTCCGTCTCTGTATGCACTCATCTCTTTTAAAAGCATAGGATCAGGTATTCTTTCCACTCCATATATAGTCTTCACTATAGTACCATCTGGTAAAGTTTCATAGTCAAGCTCTTCTTTAAGAAATTCTATACCATAACTTAGAATAGTTCCTTTAAATAACGTGCCTACATTTTTCCAACCATATTGCTGAAACACATTTCTGTTTGCACCTATGTCTTTTAGAAACAATATCATATCTTTTGGAACCAAATATCTTTGCTTCTTCCTAGAAATCATATATTGAATGAATAAAGCTACGTTGTTTTCCACCATCGTCCAAGCATTATACCACTCTATGATCATCTCCAACCGTTCATGAGTTTTGTTAATGTCATCAAATCTGCCACACCAGCTGGCTACAATCTGATCTCTTTCTATCATATTTTTTACTTTGCCATCTCCTTCATCCTGTATCACCTCCACTGCATTCTTTAAAACATATATGCTACACAATGATTCTGATGTAGTGGTTTTACCTTCACCTACAGGATCCACACTAGCATAATACATTCCAAATGTAGCATCTTTATAAGGACGTTCGTACACACAGAGCACTCCTTCTTTATCTTCAGTCTTTTTAGAAATAGGAAACTCCATAATAGGAAGTTTTCTAGAGGGAGAAGCTATTATACCACCTTCAGCATTTCTAGATAGATCAAGATACTCCACTGGATATTCTTTGTCAGCTATCCTTTGTAACTGTTTGGTAACCAAATGAGTAGGAAAGACACTCACCTTTCTAGAAGCAAAAGCTTCTGCTATATTACGTGGGTGCTGAGATATTTCAAGCTGGTATGCTTCTGGAGCTAAATCTTTTTTAAGCTTTTCAAACTCTTCGTCCAAAGCTTTAAGAGCTTCTTCTACAAGAGAGTTTCCGTAATTGTCTATATATGGAGGCATGCTCCATTGCTCAGGAATAAACAATCCTGTAATTCCTAGTGTACCATCATCATCTATAAGATTTGAGTGAACACCATAGAAACCATTTTCTTCTGGTTGAAAGATATAATGTTTAAGTGGTTCACACTGATCTAGATCACCCACTGATCCTGCAGCAATAAACTGCCCAGTGATAAGATGACCTGATTTAAGAGCTGGTTTAATATACCCATATGTAGAATCCATCTTAGGAGCAATACCTGCCTCCTCATGAAAGAAGTATGTTACGGGACCACCGACACCATTAGTAGGATCTTTCTCAAATGAATAACCTAGCATTACAGATTTTAAACCTTTACTGGTTACACGATTGTTCACTCTCACTTCAATTTGCTGTTGCCATGCAAATACCTTGTCTGGTTTACTAGGTCTATACCAAGCTGTGTGCTGATTAAGAAAGTTTTGGTATTCATCTAAAAACTTCCAAGATCCTTTTTCATTTATATAATCTTTTAGACTAGCTCCTATCTTACATATGGCACCTTCTTCAAACCAATATTGGTTAATGAGTTTAGCCATGTGAAAATAAGAACTAGCTATCTGACGTTTTTTAAGGATAATGGCATGTTTATAATGCATTTCTGCTAAGTGCTCATACAGAGCCATGTGATACTGAGCATCCCTCACCTTAGCAAAGTCAAAACGTTTTTCTTCTTTATCATAGATGGGAAGAAAGTTAAGCCACATGTAATAGTCTCTAGAAACATACCAAGTCTTGGTACCACTATGCACTATTACACCATTCCTACATTTTGCTTTCTGGTCATCCCAATAAGCCATAAAGTCTTTACTCTTTATAGGAGCAGCACAATAGTATTTCTGTTTTTGAAACTTACGTCCTTCAGCATTGAAGATGAGACTATTATCATCAAACCCATATTGCCCAGGTTCTTTAAATATAAGTAGTAAAAAATCTTTAAAGTCATCATGTGTATTAAAGACAGTGTTAGCTACCCATTGCCCATCTCTGTAAGTTGGTACTTCTTTATAATTACTCAATGTTTAATTTTTTTTCTATATCTTCTCCTTCTGTTTTTTGTACAATTTCTAAAAGTGTAGAAAACTTACTACTTCTAATTACACCTTCTAATTCGTAATTACTCCAATAGTCATTATATAACTCTCTTGGAATAGCTGACCATTGATTTGTGTAGGGATTAAAATGAAACACCCAATTGTAAAAAAGTTCTTTCATATTGATTATTTTTTATTAAACTGAACAACTGTAAAAAATGATAAAGCAATTAAAAATGCATAAGATATACCATAGTTAATATTTTCTCTTCTTCTTTTTTCTACCAATTCTGTAAACTGATTTTGACCTATCTGGTATTTTATTCCTAAACTTCTTAAATCAGCTTGAGATCTATCAAACATATTCAAGTGAGTGTAAGATGTCACGGTATAAATAGCTAATTGATTCTTAACAGAATCCAAATATTTTTTTCTTACTAATGTATCTTGACCACTAGAAAACAACACAGCAAACATTAATAAAAGTAGAAACATTAATTGTTTTTTTCTTTTAAACTTATTGATCATATGCTAAGTTTTGTCCACCACGCACAGTGGATTGCTGTTCTTCCATAAGATCCCTATAGACACCTTTGAATGATTGTCTCACCATATCAAACCTTTCTGCTATTCTAAGGATTGCTGTAGCTGATCCATCTCTACCAGAAGTTACTTGTTCTGTTGCCATAAAGGTTGCCATATTATCTAAAGCAATTTTTATACCTTGGTATGCTCTATACGTAGGAGTCTCATACATTTTTTTACACATAGTAAGGGCATACACTATTTCATCTTCATCTGTGCTAAACTCAGCATCTATTTCTTTTAAGATTATTTCTTCCTTGTCCTGTTCTGGTACATCAAAGAAAGGATTCATGTCAGGGTTAGGACATGTCATATAGAACAAATAAGTGTAAATTTTTAAATGGTCCATCGGAAATTTTTCCATAATAGTCTTTAAAAATGACAATGTATAGCAGTGCTCACTGGCAACAACCTTTCCCCCTTGTATATCAAATAGTCTTATCATCATCATCTAGTTTTATGTATATACCATCTATTATTTGCAAAGCAAGTGAACCATGATGGTATAAAAAGTTTTTCTTTTCTGAAAATCCTGTTATTACAATTATTTCTCCTACCTCAACAGTACCTAATGTTCTGTCACCTATTTTATTATTAATTATTAAAAGTCTATCTCCTATTTTTAAATCAGTCATTTTTTTAAGTCTAATGTTTCATTATGATGCATCCTTATTTGGTCACTTCTATAATGTCTTATCACCCCACCGTCACACAAAACTACACACCATATGTCATTTTCAAATGTTCCACCATTTGATACGTATATAGCATACCCTTCTTTATTGGCTTCTACTATTACAGGTATTGGGTGCTTAAACTCTAACATTATTTTCTTGGTATTTTAGTCCATTTGGTTTGATCCATTCCTTTCATTTGATCTACTTCAGGTGCTGTATTAGCTCCTATCAAGTTGTCTTGATGCATTGTAGAATAAATGCCACCAATTATAACTTCTCTTTTTAGCTCATCCCTGTGTATAATACCTTGTCCATTTGCAGAAAGATATTTAAATACCACTTCATCTTCAGGAAGCTCACCTTCTTTATAAAGTTTTACAAGCTCAATTATTGTATATATTTTTTCTGGAGTTTCCATTAGTGTTTTAATTTAATTTTATTTTTATTATCTTCTAACCAATGTATTATAGAAATAGCTTCTTGTTTTAAATAAGGTAGGTCATATTGCACGATATCTGTGACAATAGGATTACCAGAAGAATCAAGAGCAGATATAGGATTGTCAAACCTATCGCGTCCTGCCTCTTCAAACAGTATGTGATGAATTGTGAGAATACCAGGCTTAAGTCTAGGATTATGTTTGAGAATAATATACATGTAAAGACTAAGCTGAATAGCGTAATGGTTAAGATGGCAATCATCCAAATGAGACAAAGGATGAGACATTTTTTGACTAATTCCTTCCCAATTGACATAGCCTTCTGTTTTAATTTCTTTGTTTGTTTTGTAGTCTGTTATATGTACAGTGCCCTCTATCACCTCTACCAAATCAGACTGACCACATATACCAGCAGATTTTAAATACACCATGTGTTCTGGATAGACACCTTCTTTAAGTTTCTGATCTGGTGAATATTTAATCCCCTCTTTTTCGATGGGTTTAAAAATAGGCACAGTGGATCCACGCCTTTCCATATTTTCAAAACTACATATATCAGACTCTCTACAATTGTGATACCATGTACCTAATGTTGTAGCTCTGTTAGCCTCAGTCTTCCAAGCTTCCTTAATATCTTGAGGGGTCATCCCATACCACTTGCTCTTTTTATTCTTAGCTGATTTCTCTGCTATCTTATCAGCATCAAAAGGCTTTTTGAAATTAGATATCAAACTAGTTACACTAAGCCAGTCTATATTGTCCTCACTTGTGTATTTATGGTTGTGGGGAGTGAACTTTAGTATACTCATATTCCTAGTTTTTCATTAAGCCAATCTTCCTCTTCTTCTGTCATCTCAGCTTTCCATTTATCAAGTGGACAATCTGAACTAAGAGCTCTAGTCTTTAGAGATAGACTACAGCCACATCCTCCTTTCTTTTCATTACAACAAGGTTGTGTACCTGGCACAAAACATCCCTCACCTTCTTCATCATACAGTTTACACTTTTTACATATAGACAGTCTACGTTCAGCCACAGCTTCAACATCTTCTTTTTTAAATACACTGTTTTTAATACCTTCAAGAATCTGACCTTTGCTTTTCCAGATTTTAAATATGTTAGCTTTTAGTCCCATTGCTTTTCTTTTTATGTAGTTTAATAAATTCTTTGCGTTGGTTTTCTTCTGATATAAGACCTTTAATGTTATTTAAATCATACAATGTTTCTGCCACTTTAAATCTCTTAGTGATTTCTTGTAACCCTTTAAGCTTATTATTTTCTTCCCATTTTTTTAATGATTCCATCTTCTCATCTATCTTCCAATGCTTTATTGTAAAGTCTCCAAGATTTGTTATATGCACTCTTTGATGTTTCAAAGATGACAATGATCTTCTCACTTCCTCCCAGTAGTAATTAACCACTTCCTTTACAAGGTCATCTGGTATACCAAGATCTAATGCTACATCTGGTATAAAATCTTTAGCTTTCTTTGGCCGCAAGAGATAGTATTTTAAGGTTTAAAAGAATGTTACCATCTGATAAAACATTTATATCAGGGTTTAGAAATATTTTCTTTTTATTCTTTCCTTCTTTTACAATCAATCTTTTTTTCTCACACTTAGCTATACAATTACGTACACTCTGTGGGGAAGAAAAGATTTCTTTTACATGTACTTTTTGACAAAAAGATGTAAGCTCCTGGGCTCCTTCCAAAGCCAAGAACGTGAGGCAGTTTAGATCTGCCTCACTCACTTGTACTTTAGAAACGTAACAATATGTAACAATTTGGTACTTTGTTACATCCCATTTGCTCATGACAATCTTTTTTTCTAGTTGGTTTACGACAGCCATGGTGGTTACTTTTTAAGTTTTCTAGAAGATGTCTTCTCTTCTACAGGAGCATCTGATGGGATTAATACTTCATCACCCACCTTCACTCCAGCTTCTACTAATTCAGGATTGGCATCTAAATCTTCTTGTGTTATAATATGAGGTTTACCTCTATCAGTAGGTTGCTGATTTGGGTTAGTCATATTAGCAATAAACTGAAGAGCTTGAAGTTCTTCTGCTCTACCTTTTGCTAATGATGTGTTTAATGTTTGCAATTCTACCTGTAATTTCTTAACATCAATTTGTTCTTGAAAGAAAGCCATTAGCTCTTCTTTTGTAGGAGCTTGTTGGTCTTGAGTTGTTTCTTCTGGCATATTATTTGGTTTTTAATTGGTTACAATTCTAAGTCATCATCATCTGAATTGGGATCATCTTCCCCACCTATGATGATTTGTAATTCGTTGTATTCTTTAAATTTTTTATAAAACAGTTCAAATGGAGTGTCTATAATAAACGTATCTCCTGTACTTGTAAATATACTTGTACAGTTGTACGTTGGACTATCTGTTTCATCAGATGAAAGTTTGGCTGCTGTAATGGTATCCATTGCAATAATGAAAGGTAGCCATTTACCGTTATCTTCTAAACCCAGATCTTCTGCTGTTTTAATGTCCATAGTGTGACATTGCACTTTACAAAAATGTGTCATGTTATATATGTTTATGTTGTTTTGGTTTAAATGATCTATGATACTCTGTATACGTAATCCACTTAGACCTATTGTTGGTCTTTGCCATGTCAGTGGCCATCATTCTATAAGCTATTCCATCCCGTATATCTACTACGGGAACAGCTACTGTTTGATCAAACTTGTTTGTTGTAATTCTGTAATGGGAAAGAAGGTGATTACCTTCATCATCCTTAAGGTATTCTGTACGTTGGTTCATAATATAATATACTTAAAATGTTTAAACTTAACAAATTTAATTTTAAACTTGTTAACTGCAATATTAAGATATCCACACTATGTTATTATTTATATTCGTATTCTAAGATCTTACCCACTAGGTCAGACCTATGATTGTGCTTAAGCTTAACATACTTAATCTCATCAGGAAACCTCTTAGCTAAATCTATAGCATAGGATAGACCATTAAAGTCATCTTTAATATCTCTCTGCTCATTATCTCCATTCACTATTATCTTTCCTGTTTTACCTAATCTAGTGAGGATAGCAAGCATCTGATGCTTAGTCATGTTCTGTGCCTCCTCTACAATAAGGACATCATCAATTGTCTTACCTCTTATAAACTGTATAGTGCAACCTATAATCTTTCCATTATTAATCATGTCTGTAGTTTTGGCTGACTCTTGACATTTATTAATATTGTCTACTAAAGCTTCTATATAAGGATTAAACTTCTCATCTAGATTACCTGGTAGGAATCCCAAAGATTGCCCCACCTCTACAGTGGCTCTAGTAACAAATATCTTCTCACATTCTTTCTTATTAAGAAAGTCAAGAGCAGCTACAGCAGAGACTAAGCTCTTACCACAACCTGCCCTACCTGTCACCACCACAATTTGGTTTTCACGTATAAGTCTTTTAGTTTCTTTCTGCTCCTCATTCAATGTCACTTTATACTTAATTTCTTGTTTACGTTCTCTGTTGGTTTCTTTCATATTTAAGTTTTAAAATTATGGACATCCTCCTGTTGGAGTGATTACTACACCATTAGCTATTTCATATAAGGTTACATAGTTAGCAGGATCAGCAATCAAACAACCATTACTGTCAACTTTACTAGTAATTCTAAAGTTATTTAAAGCATCATCTAAGTCTGTAATAAAAACTATATGACCGTAAACATAGTATTCAGCTGCTGTAATACCTCCAAAATCTCTAACACAATTAGCTTCTGCACTACATACATAATCAGAAATTGTATAAGGCAATAGATGATAGTATGACTCATTACCAGTTGCTGTTGTAGCATTTACAGTGTTTATTGAATATGATATATAAATAAATTCATATGGTCTAACTGTTGAGCTAATTGGTGCAAAATCTGGTTCAAGTAATGCATTTGCTACATAACTTATTCCTTGATTAATAGTAGATGTACAACTTGCTCCACAAAGTGGTGGCATATTATTAACAGTATTTACTACATCAATTTCCATAATAAAGTTAACATCATCAAATGTAACTGGACTAGTTATATGGAAGCCAATATCCTTATAATTTAAATTATCTCCACAACCTAATAATCCTCCATCAATTAAATATTTAACAATAATAAATCTATAGTGATTTATATTTGTTGTACTTGGATCATAACCGGGATTTAAAATTGCATATTTTGCAAGGTAGTCATTTTTCCAAAGTAAGTATTCTGCACCATCTGTAAAGTTTATAGTATAAACATTTCCTGTTTTAGAAAGTGTTTTTAAACTTCCATTTACACAATTAGTATAACCTTGGTAACTCATTTGACAATACTGTCCATATGGTATCTGATAAGATGCGTTTAAATTAAAACTACTAGGATATTGAGATATGTACACTCCGTTAACTCCT
>Ga0181355_1000515_pt1 | contig 16536 bp, 24 predicted proteins | sample Fa13VDMM15DN_FD_130099 | JGI IMG/M metagenome (GOLD analysis project Ga0181355, IMG submission 130099) | Freshwater viral communities from Lake Michigan, USA - Fa13.VD.MM15.D.N | ecosystem: Environmental > Aquatic > Freshwater > Lake | place: USA: Michigan | collected 2013-09-23 | reverse complement strand
GAAAGGCAGGGGGGGTAGAATTGCGTGCTAAAAAAACGCCCTGTGAGCGTGAGCCTTTAGCGCTATTACAAGGCTTACAACAGGCCACCATATTGTCCAAGCTAATAGGGTCACCGCCTGACTTGATACTTTGTATATGGTCCACCGTCATATCGTTACCGCTATACCCGCAATACGTACACGTATAGCCATCACGAGCTAATACTCGTAGTCTTTGTTGCTTATATGCACGGCTTACGCGTGGATCGTGCTTACCTTGTACCATTAGTAGAAGCCTCGCTTGTTATGATAGTCCAAGGCTCGACACGGGCTTGAGTGTTTATGAGCTATGTATTTGAGGCCTAAGTCTATTTGCTTAAACGGGTCTAACTCTCTCATCTTAAGTAGCTGGGGTATGCCATATGCAGAGCTCTTAGGATTATCTGCTCGCGGGTCCCAGCGACTCTCTCTATTCCATAGCACCTCTAGGCATCTATATTGTTTTGCATCCAATAGCTTTATATGCGCGTAGAGTTTGTAGTTTTCTTTATCTCTTTGTGTGTTTATAGCTTGTGATGCAGGCATATCGCCAAATAGCAATAGACCGGCCAATAGCACCAGACTACGCCTGCGAGCTATCCGCGGTAGCGGCTCGCCTGCGAGTATGGAGCGTATACCTATAGTCAAATAGGAGTCAATCTTGAGCGTACTCTTGAGCGTGTCCCACAGGTTATTAACCCTTGTGTATAACTTGTGTGGATAACTATGATAAGACATTTAATAACTCCTGACTTAATTCATAGGGCACCATGGACCTAGTTTTAGCACCTTTTAATCCTTGAGTACCTGTACGCGATCCTCTTGGAGCTGCCTCATGGCATGAGTCTCCATTTCTACAAGCTGAGCGAGCTTTCCAATTAGGCACATCGCCCCATAAATCGGTTGGCTTCATGCGAGTTTCACCATAGGCACAATATGTAATTTGTCTATGAGTTAAACCCAACATAATCGCCTGTTTACGTAGCATCCCTCGAGGGTTTTCCATAAGCCAAGCATGAGGCTTTAACTCTTTTATGAGATTAAGCGTAAACTCGACTAGCTTTATGCTCTCCATAGCTTGAATAGTTTTAGGCTCTTTATCCTTGGTCCAATGACGGCCAATAGAGGCCACGCTAAAGCTAGTACAAGGCGGCGAAGCCCAAATAAAGTGAGGGCGGCCATACTTGTTTATTAACATGTCGGCGGTAAGAGTTAAGATATCTCGCTCATCTGCCTCGAAATACTCATCTAGCTCTATTTTAATTACGGTGTGCCCTGCATCCTTAAAGGCCTGCGTACTTGAGCCCGTACCTGAGTAGAAATCGTAGATTATCAATTTTTAAGCCTCCCCATCGGATAGCTCATTTAATTTAGGGTAAGGCTCTTGCTCCCATATAGGTACCAGCTTTTTATCTAGTAAGTAAACGTAACGATGCTTACGCGAGCGCGGCTCCCAATGACCCTCGAAACCCTTGCTCTTACCTCTACTTAGCTTTGTACCATCGGCAAAGTAAAAGTCGTTTTTCTGAGGCGTAAGCCCGTAATAGCCAAAATTGCAGGCTTGATACACCGCGCCGACGTGTCTAGAGCTATCTGCATAACTAATAACGGCCCTTATGCCACGTTGCTTAAGTATGCGTAAGCTGCGACCTACGAGCATAGATCCGTAGTTTTTACCGTTTAGCTCAGGCTCTAACACTAATCGGCTCATTTCTAACAACTCGGGATAATTGCCACGAGGTAAACCAAACGCGCTAGTGGCCGAGTTAGGCACACTTAACGGCGAATACACTACCGCGCCAATTACTTGTATATCCTTGATTAGCCCGAAAGCATGCTGGCCTATAAAGCGTTTAGGTCCTAGATAGTGAAAAGCGTTTACGAGCTCGTAAGCATGGTTATAGCTAATCGGCTCTACCCTAAGCATCTTTAAGATCCTCAAGCATTACTATGCCCATAACACCGCATTTAATACATTGAAGCGATTTAACGTAAGGCGGTAGGTTATCGGTTACTACGCGCTCTATGTGCTCTGTTACCTTGCCGCATAGACGGCATTTAGTTTTATAGCCCATAGTTAGACCTCTTTAGGTATTGCATCTCAAAAAGATTAGAGCGTGGCACCCAATAGTTATTTTGGTAGGGGTGCTTGTACTTGGCTTGCTTAGCCATATGTACGGGCATCCATCCCATAAGGATATATACAGGGCTTAAACCTGTAACTAATATAGCTACATCGTTAGGCCTGCCTGCTCCTCTATTTTGTAGGATTAAGTGACCGTTCGCGTGCTTGGTCCATTTCACCTCGACATTTTCGCCCACGTCTGCCGTATCGTGCCCGTTGTCCATTTTAGGCACATAGGCATAATCGCCAAAATAGTTAGCTACGGCCATCTCTGCACCGCAGCCCTCGGCCTCTTGCCATACCAGCTCGTGCCAGTTGCTATAACTCTGCCCAAAATTGCTATGGTCTTTCGGATCAGCGTTACGGATAATAGTCCGCTCCAAGCCGACACGATGCGCCGTGATTTCTTGCGACCTATCAAGGATTACTTTAGCTACGCGCGACATTGTGCGCATAACCATAAGACTATCTCGCCGCCTACATCCCGTACGTTGAAGCCGCCTAATGCACTATGCCACTTAAAACACTCGTCGCATTGTTTAGCAGCTATAACCGTAGTCTCGCCGTTATCGTGGATAGTTGTAGCTAGACCGTCTTTAATAAAGGTTATCTCGCCCATGTCTATACCTGCGGCTTCCACTTGCCATCGCTACCGAGTACATGCCAGTACGGGTTACATTGATTAGCTCGTACTCGCTCGGTGCACTTGTAAGCCGCCCACGGTTTACCCGTAGATTTCGCCGTACCCTCCGCCCAAACCATCGAGCCATGAGAGCATCGAGGTACCTCAGCTACTAATTCGCCTCCGAGCTGCGTGCCAATATCCAAAATAGCCGTAGCCATAGTTGCCATATCCTCGATAGAGGCTTTAGTGCTCCAAGGATCAGAGTCGGCGGGTAGTGTTTCTACCTTTTGCATATCCTGAGCCGTAGGCCTCGAGTTAAACTCAAGGCTCGGAGTAAGTAAACCGATTACCCGGCCGTAAGCGCTGGTAATTGTGTCCTCGATAAACCATTTTTTCATATTATTTGTGTAGGTTGAGACGTTACCAAAAGCGTAATCTACGGCGCTCGGGACCATATCCTCATACTCGCGATAGGCCTCAGCTTTAACAAGGATAGTGCCTTTAATTATGTCAATATCCTCGATGTAGGCCACGAGTCGGCCCGATGGAAACTCAGCTCTAAAGCGCTTAATACGAGCGTTTACGTCCTCGTATCCTGCAAGGAAACTACTCATCGCTTAGCCTCGGCATCTTTTAGCGCCTTAGCAATATTACGGCCACGTAAGAAACCCTCACCTAAGCCTACTTTATAGCCCATTTCATAAGCCGCATAAATAAACAGGCCCATTAATAAGACCACCATACCTACTACTATTAAATCCAAACTATTCATTATCTGCCCTTTGTTAAGGCCGATTAAGCTACTAAACCGAGTAGCCCTCTCAGCGTTTGTAGTATCAGTATGAAGGCTTTTTGTCCGAAAGCAAAGCGTATACGTGTTTGGCGTGTCGCTACTTGGCGAGCCTATCCTCAAGCAAAATTTCGTAGATACGATCTACTCTTTGCTCAATACGCTCGACTCGGCCCGCTAAATTGTGGCCCCCGTTATTATCGTGCTTAAGCTCGGATAGATAATACTTAACAAAATGACGGATGAGCCCAGCCCCTAACCCCAAAATAGTAAACGCGCCTAGCGATATACCAATTAGGAGCTGAGCTCTTTCCATTACTTAGACTTAACGCCGTAAGCGCCCTCATTAGGCGCTATAGCCTTAAGTAGTGGACCGATTAGCCCCGCGATAAAAGCGTTAGCTAGTACTTTTGGATCTGTAATACCCGATAGGTACAAAGCTCCTACGCAGCTTATAGCCGCACGGAGATAGGACTTACCAGCTTCGATAGCTTGCTCTTTCATTGTGCTCTCCTGTAATGCCCTTATGGCTTTGTCTTACTCTAAACCTAAACTAACGATTAAGGCTTTAGCCTTGGCCGGTGATACCTCTACCTCAAAATGCATATCGTCCGGCCTTGTCTTAAAATCGCCGCCCCACTTGAGCCCATACTTTTTAGCAAGAGCTCTAATCATCGGGACTTTCTCAGCCGGAAAAGTATCGTACTTGCCTAACGGGTGTTGAGTCGCGTTAAGATCGATGGCCGTGCCCGATGAATGACAAGATAATTTTGTAGCATTACCTCTAACCATTCTGTACGCATAGCCCCAATCGTCAAAAGTGCCCTCATCAATCGGCTCAATCAACTCATGAAACTCCGCAGCAAAGGCGGCCAAGAGAGGCCCAACACTCTCGGCGCACCTTAGCTGACGATCCGTACCCCTTACAGGGTAGGACTTTATTTTAATTTCGGCAGGATTTCTAGAGGCAGGATATCCATTATAGCTCTGTAATTGTGTGCTCGGCATTTGAGCACTCCCATCGCTTAAGATTGTTAAGTAATAATTCACTATGCCCACACTCAGGCATTGGAGCTATAAAGGCATCGTCTATCGGGTCATATGTATATCCTATAGCAGCATAGTTAAATCTAATTTTAGAGTTATACGATGTGCGCTTACATACTTGGCCTCTAAAATTGCCGTACCACGTCTCAGGATCTAAACCCTCAATTAACTCTGTTTCGTCAATACCTACAATTACCTCAGTAACAATATTATTATCCAAAAAAGCGTAATGTGCCATTATGTCCAGCTCACATTTCCAGTACCTGCGGTAAGCGTTGTGCGCTTATAGCCACCGCTTGCGCCGCTTGTTGTACCTGTTAAACCAGCACCTATTGTAATTGTTTTGGTGTCTGGATAACGCAAGACAACTACGCCCGATCCACCATTTCCACCATTTGAGCCGCCGGTCGTGCTTTCCGAGCAACCTCCACCGCCCGATCCCGTGTTTGTCGCGCCGGCACTACCAATTGTGCCACTTCCTCCCGCGCCGCCACCCCCCGAGCCACCCGGGCTGCCACTATTTCCATTTGCGTTTGACCCACCCGGGCCACCTCCACCGGCGTAGGTTACAGATGATCCTGTGATTGACGTTGCAACGCCATTACCACCGGCGCCGCCAGCATCGCCGCCAACTTGTCCGGCACCACCACCACCACCTGAAAGATATGGATTTACTGTTTGTGCAGAGCCGCCATTGTAGCCTTGATTTGCAGTACCAAGACCAGCCGTCGGTGATGAATAACGACCGGCCCCACCCGATCCACCCGCGCCGCCCGGACACAATCCGCCGCCGTTGCTCGTAATGGTTGAAAAAATTGAATTGCTTCCGACACTACCAGCGCCGTTGCTTACTCCCCCTGCACCACCCGCGCCAACCGTAACTGTATAGTTAGTACTCATCACCAAATTTAATGCCGTTTCTAAAGTACCCCCGCCGCCGGTTGCAGTAACCGTCGAACGAAATCCACCGGCTCCACCACCCCCGCCCGTATCTACACCGCTTTGAGCACTAGATCCACCCCCGCCCCCGGCAATAACTAAATAATCAACGGAAAAAGTTAAAGGCGTAAAGCGACTTGCCATAATTCCTAAAATTGGACTCATTAGCTTAGGTCGCCCAAAATTGTAAAAGTGTTACTAGCCGTACAAATAATTGTGCAAGCTGAGTAGCGCGCTCTTAAAACAGGAGCCGAGGCCGTTGCTCCTGTTGATGTAATAGTTACGCCTGCGCCTTGAGCAAAAGAGGTAAGACCTACGCCAATACTTTGCACATTAATTTGTTGCCCTGCACTAAATACGCTAGGCGGCACCGTCACTACAACGGCTGCCGCGTTAGAGGTAGTCACGAGTTTATTGAGGTCTGTTGATACAAGAGTGTAAGTCGTACCGGTCTGCGCGTTAAAATTAAGTAGTAGCGATAGATCCACCGCTCCACTTGCGGCTCCACCTGTAAGTCCTGAGGTAACGGCGGTATTAACTGCCGTAATATCGCCGGCTGCACCAGCAACCCAAGCGCTACCGTCGTAAAACTCGGTCGCATTAGTATCTTTAAGGTATGAGTATTGTCCCTCTTGAGGCGATGTAATGGCAGAGGCTCTAGCGGCTGAGGATGCAAAGACGAGTACGCCTTGCATGAGGTAGCCGTTTACGTCTCCTGCCGTCAATACCTCACCAGTTGTAAAGGTCTTAAACCCTAGACCAGCTGCCATTTTATGCTCCTTAGTACGCTAACACGGAGGTATCGAGCACTCCATATAGTGATGAGTTTAGTATAAAGCCGTCGATAATCGGCTCTAGTGTCGTAAAAGTCGTTTTCCAAGAGTTAGGCGTAACACGGTGCACTACGCCGAAAACCTGTAAAGTCTGTTGGAGGGTTGAGTTACCGGGCTGGTTAGTTGTAATTTCTACAGGGTCAAAAAAATCTAAATCAAGAGCTGCGATTATGCCATCGTTATAGTTTGGCGTATAAAGGTCTAGCTCTATAGCATCGCAGCGGGTCCGCGTATCCTTGCGGCTTGCCACGTATGCGCGTGCATAATCTAAAGCCGCTTGATTAGTATCCATTACTAAATTCTGCTGATTATAGGAGTGTACAAAATACTCCTCGATAGAGGCATCATCTTGCGCAAGCTGAGCCGTACCGCCTATTTTTGTAATGGAGGCCGAGTTATATACCTGCGTATCGTCTAGACGCCAGACGGCGTTAAAATATGTAATCTCGGTGCCATCGTCATTAAATACAACAGGTGGCAAAGCCTGAGAGTCAATACAAAAAGCCCTATCGTGTAGCTCTACGGATCCTCTAGCATTAATATATAAAGCTCCGTACTCGGAGATAGTAGCCGTTTGTAGAGCTTGTAGCGCCGTGCGAGCCGTACCAGGGTCGGCCTGGAAAATGGTGTCTCCGTATTGAATTTCTCGCATGGATGGAGGCCACCCAATTTCGTCTAGAATAGCGTTTACCCGCTCACCCGGTAAGTCTCCTGCCTCAGCTAAAGTAATAGTAGAGACTTGGCTATTTTGGAAAAGTCTAAAAGCATCGACGGCGGTTATAGTTGTATAAACTACATCGGTCGCCATCTTAGGCGTAGTAGTTGTATAGCTAGTAATAAAGCCGCTAAACATCGGGTACTCGATACCGCCATACGTGCCCGTAATTTGTACTTTACGTAGAGGCGTAAGTAATCCATAGTAAGGCCCTGCCGCATTTTGAGGGTTAAAGTCTCCATTTTGGTCCACGATACGCAGAGTTAAAGTACCTGTTTGGAAAACGTCGGCTTGAGCATTACGGCCTCTAGTAGTTGTAACACCATCAACGACGTTAGATACGTCCACGATAAGAGAGGCGGCATCGGCTAAAACGTTTGTACCTAAAAGGCCACTATCTAAAATCATAGCTTGAGCAAAGGCAGGCCCCGTAGAAAAATTAATAACCGCGTTTATTGTAGGGACCGTCATAGCACGCCAGCCGTAGTTAGAGGATCTCCGCCGCGGTTAAGGCGTTGAATAGTATCCTGAATAAGTCCGGCAAATTCATCTTGAGAAGCAATAGCGCCAGCGTTAATAGTTATTTGATACATCGCGGCGGCCTGAGCTGCATAGTTAGCGCCTCGTACCGCGCTACCAATATCAGCACCTCCCGCAATACCAGATAAAAATGACTCTTGAGCAATATCATCGGATAAATCTACTTGAGCGGCTAGTGCTGCAATAATTGGATTACTCTTAGTAAAATTAGTAGTGTTAGCTGGTATTAATTGCGGAGATCCCATTTGTGAAAGACTTTTAGCAGCGCTTACAGACTCCAACATCCTTATATATTCTTGTAACGCCTTGAGACGAGCAGCATCGGCATCGGCTTGAGCTTTAGCCACGCGGTCAATCATGCTTAGCTCGGCAGACTCGCGAAACTTTGTAAGGGTAAGGGCTGCGTTTGTAGTATTGCTAAGAGAAGCTAAACGAGCTATCTCGGTTAGTTGTATCTGTACGCGCTCACTATAGCTCTCTTTAGCTGCTAATTCGCCTGCCTTAGTTATAGCTGCGTTATATTTACCAAAAGCAATATCTCGAGCAGCCTCTTTATCCTTTTCGGCCATCTTGCTATCGTTAATAATCTTAAGCTCGGCTAGTAGCTGAGTGTTAAGAGCCGAAAGAGTTGCCTCGCTAATCTGAGTAATGCCAGCTAATTTAGCTAAGTCTGCGTTTTTCTGAAACGCTGCAAGCTCGCCTATTTTCTGTAAAGCTAGAGTCCCGTTTTCATCCTCAATAGCCATAAGCGCCTCAAGGCGTAGGCGTGTCTCTTTGTCATACGTAGCCTGTAGTGCAGCCGCTATAGAAATACGGTTAGAGTCAAATACGGCCGCAGCCTTAGATAACGAAAGTTTATTTTTCTCAGCTATAGCGCTTTTCTTTTGTAGAGCTAGTAACTCTTTTTGGCGCTTGGCTGCATCGGCCTCAGCCTTAGCTCGAGCCTTAGCGTTAGCGGCCTCCTCGGTAGCTCTATATTTATCGGCTGCCGCTCCTCCATATTGACGGTTGTTTACTACGCCCATAAAAGCCTCGCCGCTTACGGCGTAGCCTAGTTTGGTGATGGCCATGCCAAAATCGCCGCCTAGTTTAGCTAAAAATACAAAAGGTGTAGCTAGTTGTCCTACTAATTCTACGACCGCGGCTAGAGAGTCTGCAAGGTTATCTACGCTCTCTGTTAAATCCTCGGTAGTTGTATCGCCTGCGAGCCGTGCAAAGGCATCGACTAAAGCACCGCCTACGGTTTCTTGTAGGTTTCCGTAAGCAATTTGTACGGCTGATACTTTACCCGCGTAAGTATCTAAACGAGTTGCATTTTGTCCGCTATATTGCTCGGTTAGTTTTTCTTGGATAGTTAAAAAACCCGCGGCGGTTAATTCTGTTTTTGATAGCCCCGTGTTGTATTTAGCTATACCTTTAGTTTGTCCAAGGTAGGCAAGGCTTAAATCTTTAGCAACCTCGGCGGCATCGATGCCAGTACCTGCCGAGATTTCGAGGGCAAGGTTTAGTAGATCCTGAGACTTAGTAAACGAGCCCGTCGTAGAAATTAGGGTCTGAAACGCAGGCCTTAAAACATCGTCGGCGACCGCAGCAGACTTTTCTAGGTCGGCTATAAATCGGGTTATGCGTGTATTCTCAAAGCCAAGCCCTAGATTTTCTACGGCCTTAGTTAAACGTACGGCGGCAGCTTCATCCTCGGCAAAAGCCTTAACGGATTTTTTACCAAATTGCGCTAAAGCCGCAGCTCCAAAAGTAACGCCAAAGGCTTTAGCTAAACTCTTTACGCTTTTCTCAAAGCCGCCTATTTGTTTTTGTCCCTTAGCAAGGGCCTTGCCGTCAAAGGTCGTAACGGCATTAACGAATAAATCGGGTAGCTTCATTATGCGGCCTTGTCGTAGCGGCCTTGGTTAAAGGCGGCGATAGTGTTTTCAATAGCTCTTACTACCGCTGCCGTAGCTTTACCTTGGTCCTCATACCACGCTCTATAAATCATGCGACCGCGAGAGGCTTGGTCGGGACCGTACAAAGGACCCATACGGCTAATAAAATTAGCACCCGCGCGAGGGTTATTAGACCTGCTCTTAGAGGAGCCGCCCGGGTTTTTACGTCCCGCGGTTTCATAGATAGCTCCACTTGCTGAGGCATTAGCTACTATGTACTGAGAGCTCCATCCCTTGCTATTGCGCTTACTTGGAGCTTGAGAGTAGTAAATCCCTTTACGTGTAGCCTCGGCGTTATACAAAGGAAAAAGGCGACGAGTCTTACCGCTTAAAGTAGACTCTCTAAAAGCTGAAGTCCGAGCCGTAATCTTTTTATCCTTAGCTCCATCGTCCCAGTTGTAAAGCCCACCGGGAGCAGCCGTAGGAGCGTAGTCCCTAGCCTTATCGCGAATAGGTATCATTACCCCTTTAATTTCTTTATTCATTTCTTTAAGTAGCTCGGGATCTATTTTACGCAGCGCGCGAATAGTCTCTTTAACGCCGTCTAGGTTTACGGACATTTTTAGACTCCTCCGCTTGCTCGTTTAATACCTTTACTAACATCTTAAACATCTCGGTATCTAGCTCGAGTACCGCTTGAGGCGCGATCCCTAACCTTATTGATAGTTGCGCTACCAAATGAGTTAGAGAGTCGCGCCCTAGCTTAAAGGCTCGTCGTCTAGTACCTCAACCTTAACTAACATATCGAGAAACTCGGCTCCAAACATAGGGACCGTAACGCCTGCCGACCTTAGGCACTCATGCGCCAGCCAGTACACGTCACTCTGTTTTTCATCCAAACGAAAGGCCTTATGAAAGCCTTGCTTTGCGTAAAGCTCAAAGGCGTACTCGATCCGTGGAGTTATCTGATGCTCAGTAACCTCACCGGTAACCCTTGTTATTTTGAGTCGTGCCATTTGTTAGCCCCTTTTCTTTAGTATCAAGTAGTAGTTAGTACGATTGGAGAATTACAGGTAAACGTAATCGACTGGCTGGCAATATCGCCCACGGCGCCATTAATGTCGGTCGTGTTGTTTACCAGGATTGTAGTGCTATATAAAGGGTTGGTAGCCGATGTAGCTGCGCTTGTCTGCTTTAGTGTGAGAGGTACAGTTGTACCCCACGCAGCTTGAAGCGTAGCGTTTACGTTAGCTGCCGCGGTATCGCTCAAAAAGTCTAGCGAGATGGTGCTAGTTTCCAAACCTTTTGTATATTTCCTGGAAGAGTCGCCCATAGCAGTTACCTCCAGCTCCTCAAAAATACGATTAATTGTTGCGCTAGTGACGTGATCGCTCAGTGCTACAGAGTTAAGAGTTACCACGACACCATTGGACATATATACGGCCATTTTATTTACTCCTCGTTTTCATCTGTTGGTGTGTCTTTTGGTTTGTTTTCTTTTTTTGGTGCTTCGGTAATCTGCCCTATCTTAATAAGAAAGGCGATGTCCTCGTCTGTTAGGCTCATGCTTAACTCCAGCTCGTTAGTATTTGGATAGTAATATCGGTAGTTAGTAAATCGCCGCTTTGTACGGTTAAAACACTTGGCGCGCTTACAGGGCCAATATTCATAACGATAGGTGAGGCCGCTAATTTGTCATAGACGGCGCAGACCATTTCCTCGATACCCTGTAAATTACCTTGGTTATCGTAGAGTGGCACGTTACAAATAATACGAAACGAGGCCATAGGCGAGATAGTGGCATACTCGTTATTGCTTGGAGTGATGTAGGGATCTGCCGGAGAAACGATTACGCTATTTGCGGTTATGGTCGCCGGAGGAAAGCTATAGGTATTCCAAACATTTGTATTAGAAAGGGCCGCAGCTAATGAGGCTCTAAGAGTTGTAATCGGCGCGGTCATTATCCGACCATCGCATTAGGGTTTATGTATCCCGCAATAAGCCCGCGGATTTTTCCTATCATGCTATTACCCATGCGATAAGGGCTAGGGCTAAAGCCGTCTATAGATACGCCGCCTGTTTGTGAGACTTGGCGTGCCTGAAAAATATCTACCGCTAGGACCATAGAGGCCTCACGGATAGCGGGAGTAGTTGCGTACGAATTGGTCTTAAGGTCTGCGCCTACGACCGAGCCAAAAGGCAATATCCTAAAAAAATTAACGTTAGCTGCGACTTTAGTAAATTGTATAAAGCTATACCCGTTTGGATAATTATAGGCGTTTGTGTTAAAAGCAATAGACGGAAAATTATTAGTCGTACCTGTAGTAAAGGGCATAGTCCCCGTAATGGTGTAAGTCCCGTTAAAGGTTGAGCCGCATCCACTCAAGGTTACGCTCTGCCCCGTGCTAAATATTGCAGGGTTAGAAATCATTACCGTAGCCACGTTATTTTGTAATGTCGCTCCTACTACGGGAGCTGAGTCAAACCATAAAAATTGATTTATGAGATCTTGAGCGGCCTGGCAACACGTCTCTACGATATCTGAGGAATATAAATTTTCAATTCCCAAATTCGCACGAAGCTCGGCCTCGGTGACGTACGTTGCTGGCACTTTAATCTCCTTACTTGAAAAGGGCCGGTAGGGCTCAAAGGGCTAAGAGCCCTACCGACTATTAGGTTTTTTTTAGTTAAGGTTAAACTTAACGATACCCTTAGGCATTTTTGCAATAGTGGCCATATAACCATAAATCGCTACCTGTACTTGTAGGTTTGATACTACGTTTACAGACATATACGCCGTAGGTGATTGATAAACAGTAAAGGCCTCAGGTGCAAGGATTACCGCTGAGTCGTCAATAGTTGTAGTAGCGGTAAAGTTTTTATCCACGTACAAATCTAGGCCCAGTACGTTTCCACGAATAGAGCCAGGACCTGTAGTTCCGGCTGCGTTCATTGGTTGGCTAGCTGAGTAAATTGGCCGGCCCGTGGTATCTACGCTGCCCATCAATAATTGCCACTGGCTTCCATTAGCAATATAGTTATTAGCAAAATATCCTGTAGCTTCGTAAACCTTACGAGCTGAGTCCGAAGCAAATTCGATAATACCCGCTGAGTCTGCATCGCATCCTGAGCTATATTGACCCGCTGCAATAAGAGCAGCTAGTACGGTCGTATCGAGTGTCTTAAGGTACGCGTTCTGGAGTTGAGTAGTGAGCTCGGCATAAAAATTTGGATCTGATCTTTCCAGGAGCTCAACGCTCAGGGTATTCATTCCGGAATACTTGGAAATTGTTCCGGTCAAATACGCGGTTTCCATTCCGGTATTTTGTACCGCTCCGGCCTCAGCCTCAACAGTTACTACAGGCGCTACGCCTGTACCGCCACCGGCACTCGTAACGAGTGAGGGTACGTTAATCGTCATGCCAGAAGCTGGCAATACTCCACGAGAGCAAGCATCGATAGCAGGTGTACCGAAACGAGTGTTAGTTGGAAATTCTGATAGGTACTGAGTTGGTGAAAACGCAGGGTTTGTACTAAAGCTATCGTCTGCTGCGGTTACATATAGCTTAGAGTCCTCGTTACCGAGTGCGGCTTTAATTTTGTGCTCTGTATATGCGCCCATAGATGTAATTGGCGTACGTACTCGCTGAGAGTCTAAAACGGATGGTCGGATAATCTTACGAGCGGCTTCGACTTTCTCAGCCTCTACCGGTGTATCGACCGGAGTTTCCTCCGGTGTATTTTCTGGGGCTGTAGTCACAGCTTCCTCGCTTTCGGTTTCTGTTTCAACCTCTACGATGGTCGTAGAGATAGTTGTAGTTTTTTCTTTTGTGCTAGTCGCAGCGATGAGCTCAGCTCGTGCCGCTGCAATTTCATTAACGCCGGCGCTGGAAAAGGCCGCGCTTTCTACCAGCGATACCTCTTTGAGGACCGCCGCCGTAACGAGCAGGTAATCGCCCATCGGCTTAGAGGCCGTAACATCGACCCCTACGGATAAGCCGCTTACTAGGTTTTCCTGCGCCAACGTAAGAGCATCTTGTCCCCGGGTGCTCATACTCAAACGAAAGGATCCGTATACGCCCTCGGTTGAGTCGCTAAACGAAACGGCGCGACCTACCGGCTTATCTTGCTGGTGCTGCATTAATAACTTAATATTAGCAGCTTCGGCGATAGCTATAGAGCCTCGCTCAAACATAATCGGGCCTGCACTTGTAAAACCAATCTCGCCATAAGGCGCGACGAGTCCCGAAATCATCCGTCGCTCTACGTCGGCGGCTTGTATCTCTTGGCTAAACGTTAGTAGCACTTGTATCTCCTAGCGGTGTTAGTTGCTCCATTTGTCGGGCTTGGTTTACGTCAATTAAATTTAGATTTAACATTTGCTCGATAATATCTAAACGCTCTTTAGCATCGACACGTAAAAACGTATCGTCTACGGCGAAGCGAATTTGATTAGATGAGTTTGTTATGTCATTCATACTTAGCCGGTCCTCAATAGCTGAGATATAAGGCTGCAAAGAGTAAGCTACAAATTCTTTACGACCATCTAAAATATTTTGGTACGTCATACTATTATTCATGTCGCTAGAAATTAGCGCCGCTGGTACGTTCATCGCGCGCGCAATTTCCGTTGAAAGGTACTGGCTACTTTCCGTGTAGGTCATGTCCTTAGGTGAGAAAGATGTAGGGACATACTCGAGAGTGCTAGTTAAATACGCCGTACTACGATTTTGCCGGGCGCTCTTGAAAGCTGCTAGTAATCCTTGAATTTGTGCCTCGGGTAAATCTGCACCGGTATTCCGGAGTACTCCCGTAGGCATCGGTGTAGCGGCACTTACCGCGCTTGCTTTTTGTATGTCGTATGCAGCTTTAATAGTTGTCGATGCACTTTGTAATACACCGGGTAACAAAGATTGAAAAGTAACAAGAGATCCGATACCGCTCATAGGTACTTTATTACCGTCTACAAAATAATCTTGTATTTCTGTACCGTATTGATTAGTTGTATACGTAACGCGATTATTAGCTACCCACTCAAAGCCCGAGGGCCGTCCATCGTCGGCATATAAAGAGGTTGTACGCCAGTAGGCCACCGCATAAAAAATAAGCGAGTCCACGGTAGCCGAAATAGTAACGCTTCGAGGTTGTCTTAAATCGGGCTGCTCTAACCAAACAGGAGTACCTAATTTTTCTCCCGTTGATTTTTTATATAATGCTAAATCGATAGAGCTAATAACTCCCGCAATTAAATTACGGCATCTGGCAACGCTGGCAACCTGTAAAGCAAAATTACGATCTATAGCAACGCCGTTATTACCAAAAGTGCCCGTATTAAAAGAGCCATAACCGTAATTAATATCCATTACGGCAGGTGCGTACTGAGCCTCTACTTGAGGTTTATCGGAGCTCTTGAGCCCTAGAGTTTGGAGTATTCCCATGGAGGCAATTTTCTCAAAATGTCAAGGACAAAATCAGGTATTAGGCGGCGTGTCTAAATATAAACTTTAGCCTCGGCCATTGGCTGGTTGAGGATATGTACAATCATAGATAAGCCTATAGCTATATCTACGGGCCCTGCCGATTTACGTCGCACGATACGCCAGCTATCCGCCGACTCTTTAGCAGCGCAATTAGACATATGTGTTACAAGCTCGTCTTGGCCCGAGTGCACGAGGCGATTATTTGAGAGCGCCTGGTGCAAATCTCCCGAGGCCTGGTACCCCTTTTGTCCTGAGATATCGGTAATATTTATGCCGTTTACCTCGAGGCGTTTGGCGATAGAGGCCGTAGTGTATTTGTCATAACAAACGGTCCGAGGATAAAAGTCTTTGCACCATTTGGCTATATGGTCGGCCATGTAAAGCTCGTCGATAGAAACGTCACTATGAAAAGTCTCTAAGACCGCGACCCCTATACGGCCATCGGGCAATATTTGGCCCATCGTGAGCGAGCCATCGCGCCTAGACGGTGCCACGTCAAAGGCAAAGATAGTAAGCGGTCCCGCTGACATTTTAAGATCCTTATCGCCTGCATTTTCCACGGACATATGCGGCCAGGGTGAGGCGGTAGAGGAAATCCACTGGCAAAGTAGCTCGGTTTTAGTTGTCTCTATAGGCTGCGTAGCTACCGCCTCCTCGAGTGCATCCTCCGTAACCGTGTAGCCGAGTGCAGGGTTAGCCATAGCCCACGCATCGCGGTCGGTGATAGCGCAAAATTGAGGAGCCGAATACTCGTAGAAACCAAACGTCTTAGGAGGTGAGCTAAGGGCCCTCTCGCGTAGATCGTTGAGCACCGTACTAAAGGCATCGCCAGCGTTGCTGGTTAAAAGTGTTTGAGCGTTAGGCTTAGCACGAGTCGTAGGTGTTGCAGCTCTAAAGCCCTCCTCGGAGATTTCGCGTATTTCATCAACGTACAATAATGAAGCCGTGCGGCCTCGCGAGCCGTCCCGGGTTGCAGCTACTACATCGAGGCGGTGCCCGTTTTTTAGCTCTATCGACTTGGTGCCGTTAGCGTACCTAATCTGTTTAACCTGTTTACGCATCCCGTCATTATTTTCGATAGCGTAGGCGACTTGCCTAAAGGTGTCTAAAGCCATCGATCTATTAGAGCTCATAATAAGCACGTTAGGGCTATCAAATAGAAACATATGTCCAAGCATGACCATACGCGCCAGATGAGTCTTACCCTGCTGGCGGCTGCATAAAATCAAATTAGTCTTGCGGACAAACATATTATTCTCGTCTACGGTGCACATATCGTTAATTACAAAATCTTGCCAGGGTAAAAGCGGCATCCCTATCGAGTCTGCCAGCTGAGCTATTTCAACGCCGCGGGATTTTCCCTCGAGGTAGGGACTATGTAGGCGAGGCTCAGTAGCCCCATAGCGAGGCGTTTTTATTTTGGTCATATCCCTATCAATTCTGCTCAGGTTGTCCCGTACACGGGCCGGCTAGGACCGTACCCGTCGTTTTTGGGGAGATAATGCCAGCAAAGGCAGGGGGGCCCTCCATCCTCCTCTCTTTTT
>Ga0181355_1000513_pt1 | contig 16564 bp, 43 predicted proteins | sample Fa13VDMM15DN_FD_130099 | JGI IMG/M metagenome (GOLD analysis project Ga0181355, IMG submission 130099) | Freshwater viral communities from Lake Michigan, USA - Fa13.VD.MM15.D.N | ecosystem: Environmental > Aquatic > Freshwater > Lake | place: USA: Michigan | collected 2013-09-23 | reverse complement strand
CGTGCTCACCCCACTCGGCCGCCTGTTTCTCGAAGAGGCCGCCGCCTGACACGTATCCCCTTCAGTCACCGACTGGAGGGGGTTTTTTCGTGTCCCTTCTTCCCGTGCATTTTACGGGCTGAGCAGATGAGCGAGAGCTCTCTGTACCTCCTCTCCCAGCGGCTGCGGCTGCTGGCACGGCGAGACGTTTTGGTCTCGGCCAGCGGCGATTATGTCGCCGGGCGCATCAGGCGCCAGTTCGAGGCTGCATTCCGGCAGGCCTCGAGTCTCCTCGACCTGGTGGTCGATGGCGATCAACTGAGCGCCGGCGACATCGCCTGGCTCAAGCGGGCGCAAGCCCGTGTCGAGTCTCTGCGGCCGCATGTGCGGGCGCTGGAGCACGAGGCCGCCTGAGCTCTTCCCCCGCCCGGCATTGCTGGGCGGGGGTTTTCTCGTGTCCTACTCGCTACTGCCATGTTCACAATCACGTTCCTCAAGCCCTATGCCCAGGGCTGGGGCTTTCAGTCCTTCCCCACCCGGGGGGAGGCCGAGGCGATGATCGCCTTCTACCGATCCTGCGGCAGTCCTGCCCGCATGGTCTAACCTTCTCCCCCTCCGGCTACTTGCTGGAGGGGGTTCTTTCGCGTCCTCCTCGTCCCGTGCATTTCACGGGCTGCCGACATGGCCAACGCTTTCGTTGCCGTCGCGAACTTTGCCGGGCGCCGGCCCGGGCTCTACCTGGGCCTGTGCTGCACCTTCGGGCTGGCCGTCCGACTCGTCATGGCCCATGGCCACCTCGGGTTGTTCTTCAACCCGCTGTTCCCGATCTTCCGCTGACCACCCTCCCCACCTGGCACTGCCGGGTGGGGTACGGTCGTGACCATCGCCACATCTCCCATGGCGCTACCGACCATGGCCCAGCTCGGGCTTGCGTTCCAGCAGCCTGAGCGGCCCAACCGCACCAACCTCCCTGTCTTCCGGGACTGGGATCTCGAGAACCTCACGGAACTCGAGGCCGAAGCCCAGGGCTATCTGGCCCCCGATCGTGAGGTCCACTCATGATCGGCACCGTACCCCTGGCCTGCGTCGGGGTGCTCACCGCCTGCCATGGCATCGTCCGTGGCGGGCGCATGGTGACGCGCTCCGACGGGGCCCGGGCCCTGCGGCGCGGCTTCAAGTCCGTCGCCGACTACCGGGCCGCCAAGGCCCGCGCCCATGGCTTTAACTCCTGGGAGGCCTACCAGGCCGACCTGGCGATCCGCAGCGCCTACCACTTCGAGTGAGCCCTCCCCTGTCTGGCACTGCCGGGCAGGGGTTCTCTCGTGCCCCCCACCCCCGTGCATTTCACGGGCTACTGCGATGGACCCCATCGCCTCTTTCGAAGAGGGCCTCGCCCTCGCTCGCCGCCAGGCCAAGGTCTTCAAGGCCATGGGCTACGAGGGGCTCCTCTGCCCCAAGCGCAGCCAGGAGCGCATCGAGCTGCTGGCTGCCAAGCCCAACTCCAGCACCACGGTGCACCTCACCTTTCACCCCGGCGGGGTGGAGGTGGAGCTGTTGAGGACAGGCTCCCTGGACAAGGCGCGAGAGCTGGCGGAAGCCTGATCTTGCGACCTGTGGCATGATCTCCCCATCTCGCAACTTGCGGGATGGGGTTTTCTGCTGTCCTTCTCGCTCTACCCGTGTCCAACATCCTCCCCGGGCTGTTCGCCGCGGCCGTGATCGGCGGGCTGGTCCATCTGGGCCTGGCCACCGTCCCCCCGGTCCTGCGTGCGCAAGACGCTGCTGCATGCCGCATGCAGCAAGGGCTGCCCGGCATTCCGGCCGTGCGCCAGTCCCACTGCGAGCGCCGCTGATGGTCACCCTCCACTGGCTCTACGACATCCCCGGCACCAACCGGTACGTGTTCGAGCTCTACCACCTCGACTCGATCTACCCGATTCGAGAAGAGGTCATCCGCACCCCCAAGGGGCCCGAGCAGGCGCGCCAGCAACTGGCCGCCGTCGCTGAGGGGTACCGCTGGGAGCTCATCTCCATCCACGGCCCCATCACCAAGCACCTTCCCGCATGAAGCCCTTCCTCCTGGTCTCCCTGCTGCTCAACGGCGCCCCCGCGCTCGCTGATGCGTGGCCCAGCCAGCCTGTCCCCGACAGGGGGCGGCTGGTGCGGCCGCAAGCTGCAGCAATCAAGAGACCGCCAACGCTGCTGGCCATGGCTCCCACGCTCGTGGATGCCGAGGGCCAGCGCTACAGCGCCACCGACGTTAGGCTCGGCTTTCTGCCGGTGCCCACTGGCTACCAACGTTCCGGGGGCGGCCTTGTCCGCACTTGGACTGGCGCCCCTGCCAGCTGGAACACCCCCGGGGTCGACGCGCCTGCCACCATCACCACGCTGATGAGCCGGCGCGGCGGCCACGGCACCTCCGACACCGACGGCGACGGCCGCGGGGCGAGCTGCGAACGGGGCAACGCCTCGTTCTGCCCGCCCAAGCCACCCAAGCCGCCCAAGCCGGAGCCACCCATTCCCCACGATCCGCCTGCGGCGCCCGGACCCCTGGGCCTGGGCGCCCTGGCTGCAGCCTTCGCATTCAGCCGCAAGCTGCGGCGAAGGATCCGCCCCTGATTCATGTCCATGTCCCACGATCCCCTCCTTCTATGGCCCCGACAAACTGGCGCGCAATGTTCACCGAAGCCCTGGAGGATGAAGGCTCCTCCTGGGATGACGTCGTCGCTCGCACCTTGAATGACGATCAGATGGAGTCCTTTTTCGACAACGGCTTGAGCGATACAGACCGCTTCCCCTTTGCGCTCTGGACCGCCGACCGGGTCTACTACACCTGCAAGCACCTCGACGCCGAATGGGTCGGCAGCGCCCCTCGCAATCCCTGCAGCCAGGACATCAAGAACGTCCACGGCGGCTGACCTCATCTGACACCCCACCCCCTCTGGCCACTGGCTGGAGGGGGTTTTGTCGTGGGTGCACAACACCGTGCATCTTTTATGCCCCTGTCGAAGCAGGGCTTCCTTCACATGACCAACGCCACCATCACCAAGGCCACCCTCACCAGCGACCTCGAGGTTGCCGAGGCCCGCATCAGCGAGCTCGAGGCCACCATCGAACAGCTCCAGCAGATGGAGGTCCGCACCACCGTGTGGATCAACGATCGCGTCACCACTGACACCACCCGCTCCGGCAAGACGGTGGTCAAGTTCAGCGGACAGAAGTCCGTCAAGACCCAAGACGGCGGCCGTGTCTACGGCGCCTATTGGAACTTTGTCGCCTATGGCGACATGGCCGATCGCTTCGCCGAGCTTGCCGCCGCAGGCGAGAAGTTGGTGACCATCACCGCCTTCGAGAGCCCGTGGACCAACGGGGCGCGCAAGAGCGACTTCGTCGTTCTCAGCCTCACACCGTTCGAGCGACCCGAGGCGGGCCCCGCCGTCCAGGCCGCTGAGCCTTTCAGCCAGGACCCCACCGACGAGGAGATCTCGTTCTGATCCATCGCGCCCGATAGGGCGCACACTTTCTGGGGAGCTGGCATTGCTGGCTCCCCTTTCCTTGTGCGACAGTGCGCGTCGTTGACCGCTGTCGCTCACCCTGTACCCATTGAGACACACCTGTGGCTTACCTCCTTCCCTCTCTTGCGGCGCCCACACTGCAGCTGCCGAGCCGTGAACGGCTGGCGCTCTTCTGGGCTCGCGCCGTCACCATCACCTGCTGGGCCGTGGCCCTGACCATCACGGCCGGGCGGCTCACCCGCATCGGCTTCGAGTGGGCCCGGCCCTACCTGGCCAAGGCTCTGCATGAGTTCGCTCTCGCACTCGACGGGGGGCTGGCGTTCCCGGATCAGCCTGAGCCGGACCCGACGCCTGAGCCCCGTCCCACACACATCCAGATCACGCCTTCCCCCGAGATGCTTGCCGTGGTACGAGCCGTTCACGCCCTGGACGCCCCCGCGCCTGCTGCCACTTCTCGCCCCCGCGCCCGCCGGCGCGCCAAGCCCGCCCCGAAGGTGGCGGCATAACCACTCTCGGCTTCCTTTTCACAATTCTTCCTTTTGATCCCATGGCAAACACTGACCTCTCTCCTGCAAGCCAGCTGGCTCAGATCTTTCGCTACCTGCGCACTTTGCGCCCCGACCTGACTTCCATTGCAATCGATTACTGCGGCGGTGGAGACTCTGGCAACATCTGCGGAATCGACTGCGATCCGAAAGACCTCAAGGACCTCCTTGAAGACATCACACTTCCTGAAGACATCGCCGCATCGATCGGTGTTTCCAGCATCGACTGCGAGTCTCTTTTTGACGAGATCGGCTGGGATGCGGCCTACGAGCATTGCCCCGGCTTCGAGATCAACGAAGGGGGCCAGGGCACCGTCACCATTTCATGGGACGAAGAGATGGCTCAAATCATGGTCAAAATCGACCACGAGTGCAACGTCATCGAGACCATCAACAGTACTGAATCGTTCGCCTTCTGATCGTGAGTCACTACCACTACCACTGCGTTTCTTCCGCGAAGGCCTTCGGCGGCACGCCTGAGGACTACGCCGAACTGCACCGGTGGATGGATCGCTCCCGCGCCGGCACTGATGCCCTGCTGCATCGGATGCTGGCGCATCACACCACCGGGGTCGCCGACGCTGTCGCCCTCTTTGGTGACACCTGGGCGATCTCCACCGGCGCGCAGATCCCCACCAGCCTGATCCTCTCTGGCCACGTCCGCGAAGACCTGGGCTTCGTGCCCACGCTCGATCACTACATCGAGCTGCTTCGGACACCGCGCTGGGCCTCGCGCCCGGCGCAACTGCTGTTCTCCAAGCTCAACGATCTGCCGTGACCATCAAGACCGTCACTTACTTCACCACCCTCATGCGCCTGGCTCGCGCCATAGCCGAGGCCCGCATGGCCGGCGACCCCAAGGAGCTGGCCCGGGCCATCGAGGCGCACGAGAACTACCGCCAGGCCGTCCTGGCTTCTGACCAGATGATCATCGCCAGGCCCCAATGACTTCCCTCTCCTCCACCGAAGAGCGCAAGCAGCTGCTGCGCGACTACTTCACCGAGCACACCGACATCGATCGGCGCATTCCATGGACCACCTGCCGGGGGCTCTGCTCCATGGAGCACGTCAACATGGCGCTGGACCCCCCGGGCCCGGACGACGACGAGTACGAGACCTACGCCATCCCCGGCACTGGCGACTTCGTCGGCATGGCCATCATCATCGTGGCCTTCAACGACGCCACCTCAGAGGAAGTGCTCCGCTCCGACGCCTGGCGGCTGGGGCTGCTGACCCGGCTGCCAGAGGCCACCTGCTCGAAGGTGGCCGATCGGAAGCGGCTGACGATGATTCGCGACTGGCTGGAAGGGCATGGGCGCGTACTCAAGGGCGCCCTGTCCCTGACCTTCGCCAGCGACATCGCTGTCGGCCCGACCCACTACGGCACCAAAGGCCTCTGGGACCTGCTCAATCTCGACATCGTCAGTCCACCCACCTCCATCCACGAGGCGCTGGGCATTAGCGCCGAGGACTACATCGCCTTCCTCCACACGCTGATCATCCCGTGACAGCAGCGATCACCACCGACTCCATGCTGTTCTGCCCCAAGAAGCTCCTGATCGGGGCCTACTACCCGATCAGGGGCTTCTACCCCAAAGACCTCGCACCTCCCGGTGTCGAGCGCCTGGACTTCCGCTGGCGCAACGCAGCCACTTGCGAGCCACTGCACGCCTTCGTGCGCTACATGGGCGAGCGACGCGCGCCCATTGCCGGCGAGTTCTTCATCTCCGGGGCCATCCCGGAGGGTTACTACGCCAACAACGACTACAAGACCCCCTACGCCATCGGCGAACTGGTCTTCGTGAGCCGACGCACGGTCGAGATCCTCACTCCCTTCGAGGTGCCGTGAACCCCTACAAGCCACCTCGCACCTGGAAGGAGGCACTGCGCAAGCCGTGCATCTCTGCCTTCCAGGTCGAGGAGGAGAACGGCTTCGTGTGCGTCGACCTGGCCCCAGGCTGGCGCACCAGCGAAGGCACCATCTCCCTCCACTGCACCTGGAGCGACGACCTCCCGCTCGACGAGTTCGAGAGCGAGGAGGAGGCGCTGGCCCGCAAGCCCCCGGGCTATCGCGGCGCCCTCTTCCGCCGCTGCACACGCCACATCGGCGTCACCAAGGCGCACATGGACTCCGCTCTGGAGGACCTGCGCTGCGAGTGGTCCGACCTCCGCAAAGACACCCCATGACCTCCGAGCACCCCACAAACGACCAGATCGCACGCGATTGGGATCTCTGGTGCGATTACATCGACCCAAACGCTGCCATGCCTCGCGCCGAGTTCGACGCCATGACTGTTGAGCAGCGCATCGCGCTGATCGAAGAGATCTTCCCTAACGATTGACCTGTATCCCCACCCCATGAGCCTCCCTCCCCCGCCCCCATTCCCTGATCCCACGATCAGCGAGATGATCCTCGATCGCGTGGACCTCCACGAGGCGATCGACACGCTCGTCCACGAGTACGAGGCCAAGTTCCGGCCGATCAGACTCACGCCGCGCTTCAGCTCCTACTGGGACCGCCCGAGGCTCAGCTTCGATCTGACCATCATGGACCTGCACGACTGCATCACCTGCGATGCGGCCGAGGCACGCATCGCAGCCGTGAAGCTGTCCAAGCAGGTCGTCGACCTGCTGCTGCCCTTCATCAGCAAGTACCCGCAGCCCACCATCTCCCTCCGCTTCGACGTCGGCCCCAGCGGCACCAACTCCTTCGTCACCCTCCACTTCCAATGAGCATCCCCGACGACCACTTCATCGCCGTCTTCCGCTTCAAGCCCGGCACCACCTCCGGCCAGAAGGGCGACGACATCTACTACATCAAGGAGCAACTGGAGAACCTCATCCACGGGAACCGCTCCAGCTACGGCCCCGCCACCCCTCACATCGCCGAGGTCGAAGTCATCCTCCTCACCTCGCTCTGATGATCAACGGACACAACTACGCCCGATCGGCTGAGCTCGCCCTGGCCGAGGAAGCTGTCGCGACCCTGCTGCTCAACAACCTGATGAACGGCAGGCTGTCCTACCAGGCCCAGGGCAGCCACATCTCCGGAGTGCGCTGCCCGGCCTCCATCGGCCGGGCCATCGAGATGCTGCGGACCGGCTACCCCAAGGCCCGCTGCTTCCTGCCCGCCCTGCACACCCACCAGATCGCCCTCTGGTTCGAGGGCCGCTGCTGATCCCATGACCGTCAACTCCATCCGGGTCGAGATTCACTTCTCCGATCCCCGGACCTCCAAGCAGATCCAGGAGTTCCTGGACTCCCTGCTGGAGAACCACCCCGCCGATCTCTACTACTACTGGGAGCCCACCCACTGCGGCGCTCCCTCGACCGATCAGCCCAGCTGATCTCCCTCCACGGGCCCCCGGGTGCTGATTCTTTCAGCATTTTTTAAGGGGCCCACCGGCGAAGCCGGGTCGAACAATCGCCCCACGGCCCAAGCGCCAGGGCCACGCCCCACGCGGAAGCCCCGGGCCCGCGCCCCAAGCCCCAGGCCCCCGAGCCCCAGTCCCGCGGGGCCGGGGCCGAGGCCGCACGCAACCCCACCCCCGAAATGAGTACCCCCACCCCCAAGCCCGCCTGCTACTGGGCCATCACAGGCCGCATCTGCGGCGACGACGAAGACATCCCCTTCGCCTGCGGTCCCTGCACCGAGGACGAGGCGATCCGCGAGTTCCGCATCTTCATGCGCCACGAGGAGAGCCTCCCCACCCTCGACGGCGAGCCCGACCCCGAGCGCGACGACCCGGAGGGCAAGTCCGTCTTCGTCACCTCCATCTTCCGCTCCACCTGCCTTATCGAGATCGCATGAGCGAACCCGCGCACCACGCCCTGGTCAGCCTGCTCTGGTCAGACCTCCGCAGCCTCTCCTCCTGACTCCGTGCCCTACTCCACCCCGTTCACCGCAGACGACATTGAGGATCCGCGCGAGTGGATCCGGCAAGCCAGGTACGAGTTCACCGAAGCCGTCCTCTACGCTCTTCAAGACAAGGCCGGCGGAGAGGCCGAGCTCCTGGATCTGACGCAAAGCAAATCAGAGGGCGAGATCGAGTTCACCATCGATCAGCTCCTGCCGGAGCTGGCCGACAGCATGGTCATGATCCAAGCCGTGCTCTTCCTGCTCGACAAGCAGGCACTCCTTGAAGCCCTCGAGTACCGCAAGCCCGAACCTGAAACCTGAGCCTCAGGTCATCGGCGAGCCTTCCTCGTCGGTACCGCCATCGAGCACGCCCGACAGCATCAGCAGCTGACGGCCTGCCTCGGTCAGCCCCATCGCACCAGCTGCAGCACCGCCGCCGATGCCGACGTACCCCGCACCTCTGGCATAGGGGTTGGCCTTGAACGTCTCGTTCGTCTTGGCCACCAGCCCACTCAGCTGCGACGCCATCGCCGGCGACGCTGTCGCACGCAGCTCGGCAATCGCATTGGCCAGCTCGTACTGCTGCCGCTGCTGATCCAGGCCGGTATTCATCATCTGGGACGGATTCTCACCCACCGCCATCCCCCGCTCACCCAGCAGGGCGATCAGGTTCTGCAGGTCCGCATCGGTCCCGCTCGTCGGGGCACCGGGACCAAGGACACTGGCCAGATTCTGGCGAGCCGCCATCACCGGCTGGGGCGCCTGCCGCCCCCGGGCTTGCCTGACCAGATGGTCCAGCAGCTCGGGCGCCATCCGCTCAGCGCTCATCTGCCCGCCGACCACATCGGCCGCCACGGCGGCACGCTGGTCAGCCAGCTGCTGTCCCTGGCGCTCCCGAGCGGCAATCGCCCGGTCCGCTGAATCATCGACGAACCGGTCGTCGATGGTCTTCAGCCAGTTCAGAACACCCATGACCAGGGGACAGACAGTCCCCGCAGTCTAAGACCCACGTCTCGCACCTCTCACGGTTAGACCCATGGCCCGCTACCGCCACTGCTTCGACACCCGCATCGCGGTCTCCTTCGAGTCCGACATCGAGGACTTCGACGAGGCCTTTGACACCTGGATCGACTCCTTCCCCGACGCCGCCGCCAAGCGAGCAGCCCTGCTCAATGGCGACGAGTCCACCAGGGACTTGATGAAGGGCGTCATCCACAACTGGACCGAAGACAGCCAGAACCCCGAGACCCCCTTCTCCTGCTGACCTCGTGCTGCGGACAACAGCCGGGGTATGAGGTCAGGGCGATTGCTCCGTGCATTTTCGTCCCACCTCTCACATTCCCTTCCATCCCCTTCCCATGACGTTCTTCAAAGAGTTCTCCCTCGGCCCCCTCTCCCTGCGCGCCGGCGGCGGTGACAACTGGAGCCAGTTCGACCTGGCCTACACCACCAACCGCAACGCCGGCATGGCCGCCCGTGAAAGCGCCATCCGCGTCGGCTTCAAGTCCGAGCACCTGCTTGCCTTCACCGGCACCGACAACGCCAACGACACCTACAAGACCCCGGAAGGCGACACCGTCTACGGCAAGGTGTCCATCACCCCGGGCGGCGCCGTCCACGTCCTCACCGCCCAGCAGGTCTACGCCGAGACCGTGCGCGCCAACGCCACCAAGGCCGGGCTCAAGAGCGCGGCCGACAGCGCAGCCAACCTGGCCACCGCTGCTACCTGAAGGCGGTACTGGCGGGCGGCTACGGCTGCCCGCCTCATCTCCTGCTCTCCGCGCTCCACCCCATGCCCACAATCTACGAAGTGCCCGTGATCACCACCATCACGGTCACGGTCGACGACAACGGTGCCATGACCGCCAAGGTCGAACGAACCGATCCGGACGGCGCTCCATGGCCCTACTCCAGCGATCCGACCGCCTGGAATCCCCAGGCCGAGGAGTGGATCGAGGGCTGGGGCACCGCAGCCGAGCCCGTCTGGGACCACGCTTACGAACACATGGACCACGTCCTCAACTCCTGGCGCCCCGACTCGGCCCGCTGACCACCCTCGACCCAGCTTGTTGCAAGCTGGGTCTTTTCTTTTGGCCGTACACCGCCTATGGTGGTGATGCCCCAGCTTGCGCCACCTACGTCAAGCCTGGCCCAAGGCCTTGCTGCACCTTGCATGCCATGGCGGACCTAGCGTTTGCCTTGGCTGCGAGCGGCAGCCGGTCCTTGCGATCACGTCCATGAACCCCCAAGCCGCCGTCCCCGGATCCAGCAGCTGGAGAGCACGCTTCCTTGTCCATCGCAAGAAGGACGAGCCGCTCCTGGTCAGGGTCCATGACTCCTTGCTGGGGATCGAGTTCTACTTCCGATTCCGCTCTGAGAATGACATTCGCCACCACATCAACCAGCTCCGCGCTGGCTACACCGACACCGCCCCAGACGGGCTCCTCGCTCCCCGCTCCAGCCCAGGGGGCTGAGGCCATCAGGCGGATTTACTCCGCCGCCATTCAGCTCTCCGCTCTCGACGCCGAGATTGGCAGCCTCGCCGAGATGCTCGGCGACGAGGACCCCGAGGTGGTCGGCCAGGCCACCGCAGACCTCGAAGCCCTGCTACTTGGTCAGGAGGGCGGCCAGCTCGCTCTGATCGAGCGCTGCGACACCGCCCTCTCGATCGCCGACGTCCTGGTCGGCCAGGCCGCCATGCGCCGGGCCCAGTCCAAGCGCCTGCAAGCCCTGGCCCAGGCCGACGAAGCCCTGCTTGAGCGCCTGCAGGACACCGCCATCAAGATGCTGCGCCTGGCCCATCCCGACCAGACCCGGATCTCGCTGCCCATGCACGAGCTCAAGTCCCGCAAGTCCGAGGCCGTCGTCGTTGACGAGGACATCGTCGACCCTGAAAAGCTCCCCGAAGATCTGCGGCGTGTCACCTACGCCGCCGACAAGGCCGCCATCAAGACCTTCCTCAAGGCCGGTGGCACCCATCCGGGCCTGGCCCTGGAGAAGCGCACCAGCTGGTCCGTCGACAGCGCGAAATGACTGACCGCCAGGCCTTCTACGCCCTTGTCGCCCTGGTCATCCTGGCCGATCTCGTCTCGAAGCATCTCCCGTGATCCACCTCCTCATTCCCCTGTTCGCTTTCCTCCTGGTCGCCGGCGTCCTGCTCGTCATCGACACCATTCGCGTCACGACCCAGCGCGAGCGGCGTCAACGCCAGTGGCAACGGCGAGCTCCGCGCTACCACCCCACCTCCGGTCATCGCCACGGTGACCGGTACGGAGACCTGTGAAGAAGGCTCGCACCTGGTCAGACATCCAGGCCGACCCCCGTGTCCAGTCGGTCTCTGACGAATCGGGCGACAACGGCTACTGGGTCTACTTCCACCGCCCCTACGTCGACCGCTTCAGGGAGATGGCCTGCATCCACGAAGACACCATTCGTGAGTGCTGCGACATCCTCAACAACGACATCAGCGCCGACCCAGCGCTCTTCGATCACATCTGCTTCGGCACCTGACATGACCGCCCACTCCTGGGCGGAGCGGGCACCTGACTTCCTTCTCTCGAAGTCACCAGCCGGACGCCGACTGCTGACCCCGCTCAGCGGCCAGGCCACCTGGTTCCTCCCGGCGCTGGATCCCGACCGCGCCCTGCCGCGGCTGGGGCCAGCGCTCTACCTGGAGCCTGCCGATGCCTGCGCCATGGTCTCCCTCCTGCAAGAGGAGGGCTTCACCTTGAGAGCCTGGTCACCGCCCACCACCAGCAGCACCGCCAACCTGCTGGTGTTCCCTCCCGCTCCACGCCCAGAGCCAGAGGCGCCTCGCTCGCCTCTGGCCTGGCCCTACGACTTCAACCGCATGAGCGAGCGCCAGCTCCTGGTGCTCCGCTCCCTGCTCAATCTGCCGCCCGGCGGCAACACCTACACCATCGCTTTGTGATCTTGGCCAACAGCTACACCCAGGGCTGCACCCATATAAGTCCTGAGCAACTCCCGCATCGCGAGAAGATCCTCAAGGCCTGGCGCGTCATGACTGAACGCGACAACCCAGAACTCGCCTTCCACCTGGACGACTGGCGTGGACTCGACGTAGAGGCAGCCTGTGACGGCGGCCTTTACGTCTCATCCGGCGAGGAGTGGTTCAACAAAGATCTCTTCGCCAGCTTCATCGGCCTGATGATCAAGAACGGCTGGATCAACGCCCACAGCGTCGACTTCAGTGGCTGCTACTTCTGCGACAAACTCAGGCCCGGAGAGTTCGGCGGCTTCCACATTCGCGTCACCGCCGACGACTCCTTCGGATTCGGGACCGGGGCACTCGAATCCCTGACCGACGACCAGCTCCGTCAAGTCGAGCACTACGTCACCCACCCTCACGACCTCAGTGACGAGATCGCCCTGTGAACCACCCCTACCTCCTAGCCTTCGAGGTGGCGATCCAGCCCGAGCAGGACTACGAGGACCTTGACGCTGAGTGGCGCACCGTCACCGCCAAAGACCTCGCCGACCTCAAGCGCCTGCTTGCTCCCTCTCTCTCCTGGTGCCTGCTCGCCGTCCACCACATCAACGACGAGGACGCCTTCACGCTCACCGACGTGATCTGGAACATGGCTACCGACAAAGCGGCCTACAGCGACGACATCGCCACTGCATCCTTTGCCCGACAGTTATGACCCCATCCCTCACCCCCTGCTTCTGATGAGCACCTACTACCAAGACGCCTTCTGCGAGCTGGAAGAGATCGTCGGCCGCGCTATCCGCTCCGGGGCTGTCGACCGCCTGATCAATGAGCCGCGCTCCCACGCCGAAGTCATCGATCTGGCCGACGAGCACGGCCACTGGGGCGATCACCCGCCACTCGACTCAGGCCTCGGTGTCAGCTCCGAGGACTGGGCTTGCGAGGTCGCCGAGTCTTCGATCCGCCTCGGCTACTGGGATTGGGTCGCCAGCCAACTGGAGCTGGACCGGGAGGAATCGTGAAGCGCTTCCTCACCCGCCTCAACTCCCGCACCGCCAAGGACCTGGCCGCCGTGCGCCATCACGTCGGCGTCACCGAAGACAAGGACCTCGCTCGGCACTGCCGTACCTGGCATCTCAGCTGCGGCCAGATGATCGACCTGGTCGTCAACGACAACGAGCTGGCCTGCATCGCCCACGGCCTCAGCATCGGCCTCGACATCGAGGCCGCCTGCCAACGCACCCTGCTCGCCCGACCATGAAGTGCCCCGACTGCTTCGGCCGGGCCACCACTATCGAGAGCCGTCACGCCGGCCTGAGTAAGCGCCGCCGGCACCAGTGCTGCAACAGCGAATGTCAGCTCCGCTTCACCACCTACGAGCTGATCGTCGGACCCGGCGCCCCCACTCCCGTTAAGGACTACCTCAAGTACCTCGCCTCACGCAAGACCGGACTGCCCCGCAAAGGCAGGCCGCAGGGGTGAAGGGCGAGCGATTGCTCCGTGCATTTTTTACAACCATCCAATGCAACCACAGCTCCCCGTCGACACCTCCATCACAGCGCCTGATCCTGAGGCGCTGATCACTCCACCACCCGCGCGCTTCGGGATCGTCGCCAAAACCATTCGCCCTGAGGTGAAGCGCATCGGCGTCACACCCAAGGGCCGCTGGTACCTCTACGGCGACAAGCCCACCGACAACGACGACGACCGCGACTTCGTCGACGCCGTCGCCACTCCGCGCATCCTCGACATCGCTGTCAGCGTGCGCGCCAAGACCTCCGAGTACGGCCCCAGGCCCTACCTCGACGTCACCATGCTCGGCGAGACACCGGCCATCCGCTACTCCCTTTCGCTGCCCTGCGCCTACACCGACAGCAAGACCCAGCAGCGCTGCACGCCGTCAGCTGTGCGCAGCCTGCTCGGCTGCCTGATCACGCTCGACCTGGCGGTCACCCCGCTCAAGCTCGAGCCCAGCCGCGGCGCCAAAGCCAACTTCACCAACGTCTACCTCGATCCCGAGGGAATCCAGCAAGTGCGCGCCGGGCGCATCGATGACGGAGAGCAGGCCCTGCAGCATGCTGTGGACACCTGCCGTCGCAAGCTAGGGCTTCCGCCACAGTTCACCCTGGCTGACGCTGCAGACCAGCTGTCCCTCACTCCCAGTCCATGAGCACCGCTCCTTTGCCCGACGATCAACCCCAGTTCCCTGACGCCATCAGCACCGAAGCCCTCCTCGCCGCCCTCGGCCGGGAGATGCCTGAGGCAAGCGCCTTGCCAGCGCTTGCCTTCGGGACCGGCGAAAAGCACGAGGGCGCCAGAGACCTCGTGCTCCTGCTGACTTTGATCCTCAGCCAGGACGACCCGCCCGACAACGTCCAGCTGATCAACGCTTTGGCCTTCCTGGCGGACCGGCTCAACATCGCCCTACAGGAAAGCTCTGAGCTGCAGCGCCTGGCATTCGCCCGGGAGATTCAGGAGTACGCCAGCAGTAATCCCCCTCGCGCCCAGGCCGCCCAGGCCGCGCTCGAGATGCAGCAAGAAGACATGGCCGACCTGCTTGTCCATGCCTCCATCGCTGCCACGTCCTTGCACCACCTGCGCACGGATGCCCTGGAAGCCCAGATGACCGTTGAAATCCTCCGCGCCCTGGGAGACCAGACCCCCAACCCCGACAGGCGGCGGCGCTTCTTTTCCGACGAGTTCCTCGCGTCCATCGGCATGGACATCGAGGCCTTCGAGGCCTACTTCGACAGCCAATCCCGCGACTGATCAGTCGCTTCGTTCCCCCGTTCTTTCACCCTCTTCATCACCATGTCCCACGAGTTCACCTCCGGCGTCTTCGCTGAAACCCCCGCTTGGCACGGCCTGGGCGAAGTCACTTCGACTGACCTGATCGCCACCAGCTTCTTCGAGCGCGCCAGCGCCCTGTTCAAGGTCGAAGAGCTCGAGCTCTGGGGCGGCAACCCCTTCTTCCCAGAAGCGATGGTGCCCCTCAAGCAGCAGCGCAAGGCCATCTGGCGCCCCGACAACCGCCACATCCTTGGCACCGTCAGCCCCGGCTACGCGATCATCCCCAACCAGCTGCTGCTGGACTTCGCCAAGCGCATCGAGCGCGAGGCCACCATCGATGCCGTCATCGTCCTGCGCGAGGGCGCCAAGGTGGCCTTCACCGCCGAGCTGCGTGACCTCACCGGCGCTGTCGTCCCTGGCGACGAGGTGAAGCGCTACGTCGTCGGCTACCTCGGCCACGACGGCAGCACCGGCTTCGGCGGCATGTTCTCCAACACCCGCGTGGTCTGCAACAACACCCTCCAAGGCGCCCTGGCCCGTGACGGCCGCTCCGGATCCGGCCAGTTCTCGATCGCCCACAACGCCTTCGAGATCGCCCAGATCGACAAGGTTCTCGAGCACATCGACTTCGCCAGGCAATCCTTCCCGGAGACCATCAGCCTCTACCAGATGATGCGCGAGGTGGCTGTCAGCGACGAAGAGTTCCACGCCTTCGTCAACGAGGCCTACCAGCCCAAGCCCGTCCTACTGGTTGACGGCGACAGCCGCCCTGGCGACATCATTCGCGACATGCCACGCAAGTGGGATGCGCTGATCAACGCCTGGCAGCACGGCATCGGCATGGACATCCCCGGCGTGTCGGGCACGGCCTGGGCCGCCTTCAACGCGATCACCCAGGTCGAGGGCCGCATCGTGCCCGCTGCCAACAACAAGCGCCGCTTCCACTCCGCCCACTTCGGTGGCGGCAAGCGCATCATCCAGCGCGCCGAGCAGGCAGCCCGGGCCCTGATCGGGGTCTGAGCGCCATGGCTGAGACCACAGACGAGCGCTTCAGGCGCCTGTGCAGGGAGATCAGCGACGCCGCGGATCGCGTGCGCAAGTGCGAGAACGACCTGCGCGATGCCCACTGCGACGTCCACCGCCTCCTGATGGAGAAGGCCGCGCTCATGCGCGTGCGGAAGGACTGACCCATCCACCCTCACGGCCCCGCACTCGCGGGGCCTCCTTTCCCATGCCTGATCACGACGATTACTGGGACTGGCCCTCGCCATCCGACCCGGAGTTCGCCCGCTGCGACCACAGCCTGACCGACGACGAACTCGACGAGGCCGACGCCCAGGCCTGCTGGGCCCTCGAGGTCCAGTCCCAGGTCGCCCTGATGAACCACCGCTCCCGCTTCTGATGGAAACCATCACCCGCCACCTCAAGACCAGGCTCTCGGTCGACCTCAACTTCGACGCCGTCCCCGAAGACCAGTACGACGCCTTGCGCACCACCCTCCAGCGCCGGGCCAACCTGTTCGTCGACGGCTTCAATCTCAAGCAGCACCACGGCGACCGCCTCAGCTGCCGGGATCCAGGCCTGACCTGTGATGACTGGGTGCAGGCCGTAACCGCCGGCTGCACCGAGCTCGGCTACTGGGAGTGGCTCGCCCACCGACGCTCCATCCACCGCCTTCAGGGAGGAACCTGATGTCCCACTTCTACTTCCCCGCCCACGGCGTCGTGCTGCTGCACGGCAGCGAAACCGGGCGAGCCATCACCGTCACCCACCACAACCACCCGATCAACCTCGGCCTGGTCTTCACGTTCAGGCCTGACACCGAGCGCTACGACTTCAGCTCCCACGAAGCCGCTCAAAAGGCACTGACCGGACCGGTGCCCGTCATCGCCTTCGTCATGGGAGGAGGCGATCGCTACTTCTGGTG
>Ga0181355_1000512_pt1 | contig 16579 bp, 18 predicted proteins | sample Fa13VDMM15DN_FD_130099 | JGI IMG/M metagenome (GOLD analysis project Ga0181355, IMG submission 130099) | Freshwater viral communities from Lake Michigan, USA - Fa13.VD.MM15.D.N | ecosystem: Environmental > Aquatic > Freshwater > Lake | place: USA: Michigan | collected 2013-09-23 | reverse complement strand
TTTATTATACTGACAGATGTCTAGTAGTGGTATGATAGTTACTTCTTTATATGAAAAATCTAGGTTAGTACCAATTATAATATCTTCAGGCTTCCATCCTAATCTTAAACTATTATCAACCTGTGCTTTAAAATACGCAAACAATTCATCCTGCTTCCAATCATGCCCATATGTATTTTCACGAATCCAATCTTGGAATATAATTACATTTTTCATATCGTATCATAATAAGCATTTTGAGCTTCTTGTCGAGTGATAGTTTTATAATGAGTAAGACAGTATTCTAATTCCGTTGGGAGTGAAGAAAATTCCCCAAATCCAGCTAGCTTTTCATGTACTTTATTTACCCATTTAATTGTTGGGATATTTTTATATATACGCCATTGGAAATCTGGAAAGTTTACCCATCCATGCTCATTAATTTGCCAACCCCATTTTTGAATATGTTCATGAGTTAATCCTTCAACGGTATTAATTCTAGGAACTAAAAAAACTTCTACATTTAGATTGTTTTCTAAAATTTCATGTATATAAGACATTATATAATCACTTGGACGTTCATCTGCATCAATTTGAAAAATATAATCGCCAGTGCATAATGAAGTTAAATAATTTTTTTGTGATGCGAAATCATTATTAAGCTCGCGTCTGGACAAAGTAATATTATTCATAGCCTCATGTTCATTTAAAATTGCTGTAGTAAGATGGTCTGTTGAATAGTCGTCGACTACGATAATTTCATCTTGAGGCTGTTTATGTTCAACTAAAAAAGAAAGTAATTGTTCTACATATGTACCTTCATTTTTTGTTAATATAGCGTAACTAATTTTCATTTATTCAATTTTTTTAAGTTTAGGTAAAGTAATTTTTACTGGTTCCTGTGCTGTCTCTATTTTCTTTAATTTAGGTAATGATAATGTTACAAACTTTGAAAACTCCGGAAGGCGTGATGTTAAAATTGAATCTAATAAATTTTTCATAACATCAAACGAAAAGTTAGTTTTTATATGATGATATGTTTTTCTAGATTTTTCTAAATATTTTTTATAATTTTTAACAACATCTCTCATGTATCCAATTGCTTGTGAATAATCTATAGTAAACCATTTAGACTCTTCATTAAGAACACCTTTCCAAGCAGCTGATTTATGTACATTTGTTAATTGTCCAGAGACTAATATAGAAGATTCTGGATTTAAAAAATCTAAATGCCCAGACCAGTTAGTAGTAATAATTGGCTTACCGGTACTAGCAGCTTCTAATAATGGTCGGCCGAAGCCTTCACCTTTAGTAAACGATATATGTACTTTAACTTTATCATGATTATATAAATCATTCATTTCTTTGTCAGTGAAATCTCCATACGCTATATATACATCAGGTAAGAGTTTAGATCCTATAGACTGCTTAATACTATTAATTTTATTCATAATAGTATTTTGATCTACTACAGACGGTTGACCTCCTGAAGTTTTTAATATAAGCGCCGGAGGATTTGGTTTACCTTCAAATGCTTCGTAAAATGATTTAATTAAGCCGGATATATTTTTTCTGTCTTCAAATATAGCACCAGGTAGCCAATGCCCTACAAACAGAAAACAAAAATCATTTTTAATTCCTTTAAATAACGTTTCAATATTAGTCTCTTTAGTATATTCTTTTTTAAATTTATCTAATCGAATACCTTCAAATAAAACTTCAATTGGTTTTTCTAATTTTAGTTGTCCTAAATCTTGTCCTGCAGGATTTTTTTTAATGTATGCTGAATTTTCAAATACTGCTTTAGCGTGTTTTGAAGATGTTAAAATTAAATCCATTTTATTACATCCTTCAATCCATGAAGCATCACATAAATTAGTTTCAATACCAGCTGTAATGCCAATATTGAACTTTCCATGTTGTTGAAACTCACTAGGAATTGTTACTTGCATAAATATTTCTGGTTGTGCTTGTAATTGAGTTGTTAATAATCTAGATATAATATCATCATCGTCATTAGTTAATGCATTCATTGGCGTACTTCCCCATTGAGTACTTATAATTTTTATATTGTATTTATCTAATGCAATAAGTGCTCGAACTAAATCTCGAGATCTTTCGCCGTATCCACTGCGCGTAGAAATAGGTGCTTGAAACACTAATACTGGTTTTTTATTTTCTTCCATAACTTTTATTTTAAATTTTAATTAGTTTGATACGGTCTGCCGGCTTCCATTTTTCAAAACATGTATTAATATCTTTAATGAAATTGCTACCCATTGATTCTGCTGATAGGCCCGTGTCATGATTCATAAAATATTCACGACCAGCTAATCCAGCTTCATTACGATCAGATTCAGGCATCATGTACCAATAATATATTGCTTCAGCACAATCTTTATAACATACAATATCATCAAAGATATATGGAGTAGATACAGATCCTTGAAGAGTTCTTACTGCAGGAAATACTGGTTTAACCCAACTGCCACAATTTGTATATTTACCTTCTGCGTTAGTCTGAAAATCGTCAGTGTAGTCGTCAGCCGTTAAATAAGTATCGTCTTGTTTTTTAAATCCACATTGATCTTGCAATCCTCCAGTTACATTAACTACAATTGGAGTGCCAGCCATTACAGACTCAGCGGTTCCTAATCCAAAACCTTCATTAGAAGCAATATTGGCAGTAATGCCGGCCATATTATAAAAATAATTAAGTTCTTTTATTGATACCGCTCTTTTATTAGTAAATGATACAGGATACATTGGACATAACTCTTGCACCACTGCAATTAAATCTGTTCCATTTTCATCAACTGGATCTGTATGTAATAACAATAAACATGTTTTTGCTTGCTCTTTAGTTAATTTATCACAAAAAGTTTTATAAGATAAAATTAAATCTGAAGTGTGTTTTCGACGAATATTTCTAGAATTATAAAATACTATAAATTTCGTTTCTTTAGGTAATGTGTCTGTTTTAAATTGACTATATGCTGCATAATCGTCATGGGTTTGTGTGATTGGAAAAAACGATTTATGATCGATACCGTGAGGTACATATGTAATTTGCCAATCTTTATAGTCACACTCTTTTAAAACTTGCTTAACAATATTGTGCGTTTGTTTTGAAATACACATTAACAAATCACACGATTGATAAAATGGCTTGTTCCATTTAGGATATGGAGTGTCGTCCCATATAGTATAATACATCAATGGCATTGATTGACGTAATTCTTGTTCCATAGCATAAAGCCAGCCCCAAAATCTAGGATCAGTAAAATGAAGTATCGCATCTGGACGTTCAATATTAATGACGTTGCGTAATGTAACAGGGTCGCCATATCCAGAATTACAATAAATTCTTACGTACGCGTCTTCAACTCCAGTTTGTTTTTGTATGTCTTGAGATAAATCAAAACACTTACCTGCATCAGGATGATTTACTGCGGCTCCTAACTGTACCCAATCAAATTCTTTTACTGAGTTCATTACAAATTCACGCGACATTGTCGCAATGCCAGACCATTGGCGCAAATCGTCAGAAAGTAATAATATTTTTTTCTTTGACATAACCTTTATTTTATTTTATATAAATATAATGTTTTTTAAAATTTAACTTATTTTTTATGTCTAAAAATCCATTTATCTATAGGCCAGAATAAAACAGCACCAATTATATTAAATAAAAATATTGATGCCCAATATGGCAATCCACATATATCAGCAAATAGATACATTAATGGTATAGTAACGATTGTGCTTAACTGCCATTTTCCATGATAAATTAAGTATTGTTTCCAGTTTGATTTTTTCATTTGAGTATTATTAAAAATTAATTAAGCTTTTTCAGTTACTATAACTACTGGTTTAGAATGTTTTTGAGCCATAGCAATTGCGTGATATGTTCCTTTAGAAGGACTGCTTGTATCAACAAATGCAATCATTTTATCTACATACTTTGCAAGAAGCTCATTTCTATGAAATAATTGAGATACGTGATATGGCTTATTGTAATATGACTCAGACATTATTGAATATAAATTTTTTACTGTATGTGCTGGATTAAATTCTTTATATAATAATCCAAATTCTAACGCATATTTTTTTACATACTTATCAGCACCTTGTTTCGTTCCCCCTGATATAATTTCAATTGAATTTCCAAAAGTTTGCTTTAACTTAAAAATCATATCTCGTATTTTTGTTTTATTCTCATATGTTCTACTACCACATAACGCAATTCTGCAAATACTACCATCTTTACTAATTTCCATTTTACGCATTACCTATTTAATTCTAGTTGCTTTTAAACATAAATCTTCTCTATCATTAAATGCACAATATTTACAATTTTTAAATCCTTTTTCAGCAACAGCAGGAAACATTCCGGTGGTGTTATATCCGCCATCTATATTAAATCCAGCAGTTATGAATGATTCAATTTCTTTAAGTAGTTTACTACGAGTTGGTTTTCCTGATGCTGGAACAAATTCTTGTACACGCTTTTGTGGGTACATGTATCCATCAATTAGCTTACGCTTAACAATAAAATATATAATTTCAATTTTATCTTCACTATATCCATATTGCTTTGCAAAATAAGATTTATACAATACTAATTGTGAAGCTTTAGTTTTATCTGCTTTTGCATATTTGTTCCATCCTTTAGTAGACGTTTTAATGTCAATGATAATTATTTTATCTGTCGCTTTCTCTCGAAGAACAATATCAAGAAATCCATTCATGATAATTTTTGAATTAATATCCGAAGCCTGTACGTATATTGGAATTTCAATTCCGATTAATTCATGTGTTTGATTAGTAAAATAATCACTTCTATGTTTTTTAACCCAATCTAATATAGCAATGCCATCTTCATAAAATTCTTGCAATTCTTGTGGATTAGAAAAATGCACACCTTTTAAATCTGATACACTTAACATGTAATTTTGTATAATTTGCTCTTGTAAGCACTCAGCTAAATTAATTTGATCAGCTTCTTTAATTGATTTACTAAACATTGTATGTAAATAGTATTGCAATGTTTCGTGAAAAGCAGTACCAAAAACTGTATGTATCGACGGGCCTCCGAATTTATGTTTATCAATATAAGTTAATTTCCATTTTTGTGGACATACAGACCACATAGCAAATTGCGAATATGATATAGTTTTATGAGCTGGATTTTTTTCTGGAGCTACAGTTCTAAATAATTGACCTAATGAAGATATTGCCATAACATTTCTTATTTGTTATATAATTTAAGAAATTCATTTGAATTAAACAAATAAATTTTTAATTAATTATGCTTAGGCGACGAAAACTTGAAAAGGGTATCTCCTATATGATATGGGATTGAAGAATAAAAATAAAGGCCGCATTCTGTTACATATGCAGTAACTGAATCGTTTTCCTCATGAATATCCGTAACGTAACAATTAAATTGGCAATCTGTTGAAATAAATTTATTATATTTAATTACATATGGTGGATAAATCTTAACTACACTTGAATCTGAATTAATATAAAATGCGGTATCTTCTTTAAAAGATATACTGTTGGTATACCAAACAGCTGGATACTGTATTGTATCTATTGTTACAGTTCCTCTGATTGTATATGGATAGTCTGAATTACATGATATGCAAATACAAGCTAATACGATGAATGTTAGTAATAGTTTCATTATTTTTCATTTTTAAGTAATCGATCTATTTCTTTAGACGTTTTACCATATTTTTTTATTATTTCCTTTAACGTATCTATACTTGTTTCGAAATATAGATCTAGATATTCCATTGCCTCTCGCTCGCTAATTAAGTGGTGCTTTGACAGTAATTCCACCAAGTCTGAATTGTATTTGCCAGCTTTTTTTCCTTTAATATATTTGTTGAATTGTTTTTGTTTAGGCAGTATATCAAAATATAATTTATAAGTTTCTGCTGAAGATATTTGTCCTATAGTGTATTTTTGCAATTCATTAACCGTTTCAATAAAATCCATGTTCATACTTAACCATCGATTAACAAGATACACTGAAAATGATTTACGGTCTAATACTGATAGTTTACTCCATGGAGTTTTTTTGTCAGTAACTCCTGAGATATGATCAAAAATTGTTGCCGTTTTCTTTTCAGACATTTAAACCAAGTGCTTTAGGAACAGCTCCGCATTTTGTACAGAAAAATACTTGCACTGGAATTATTTGATCAGCTTGTGTACCTGCTAATAATTTAGGAACTTTTCTAAATTTCATAGCTGATAAAAACATATCATTTCCACATTCTACATCGTCGCATATGAGTGGCACTGTTTTTGTAATATCAATTTGTGGGCCTTGTGCACGTTGGCCTTGTCCGTTTTGATTACTTATTGTTTTTTTCATTGGTATAATTTATTAGTATAATTCATTTATAATTTTAACAAACATTGACATTATATTTATTTCTTTATCTACTACAAAAGAATCTTGATATTGAGCTTCTGCGATAATAAGAATAACACCTGCAAGGTGTCCGGTCGCAAACGAATCTAAATTATCATATAAATGTCGATACAGTGGAGTATATTGACCAACTGCTGAATCTGCCAACAGCTGTCGAATAGAAGTAAATAATTGTTTCTTATCTGTTTTATTAGATAACAGCTCAATAACTTTGTCCATGTAATTAGCTTCGATTAAAGATTGTTTATCTATTGTCAATGCCCCGTTTACTACTTGTCGTTGGCATGAATTAAGTATTCGTCGAATGTCGGGATATCCAGCATTGATTATCGAAACCAAATCTTCAGGCCTTGATGTCACTCCTTCTTGCTGCAATATTGAATTAACTCGAATAGCAACTTCCTTTTTCGAAGGCGGGGTGATTGCAAATACTTGACACCGTGATTGAATAGGATCAATTATTTTTTCAACGTAATTACAAGTTAAAATAAATCTTGTAGTCTTTGAAAACGTTTCCATTAAATTGCGAAGCGCTGCTTGAGCATTTGGGGTCAAGTAGTCAGCTTCATCTAAGATAATTAATTTCCATTGACGAAACCCAATTGTGCTAGCAAAACTTTTAATTTTCTCTCTAACCGTATCTACATTGTTTTCATCTGACGCATTAATATACATCAAATCACAATCTATATTTGTTGCTATTAGTTTAGCTAGAGTAGTTTTGCCAGTACCTGCAGTTCCATAAAATAATAAATGCGGTACATCACCACTTTCTAAATAGATTTTTACCTTTTCTATAATTTGATGATTGCCAACGTAACCATCTAAGTTTGTAGGTCTATACTTTTCTACATACAATGTATGTTCATTATTTCCAAACATATTATTTTGTCGTATTTAAGATTCTAATTATTGAACTCATCATAGTAATTGCAGAATTAATTTCCGCGTCAGGCTTTCGATCATAATGCTGTTGCATACTGTTTTGTATCTGTATTGCATGCTGCAATATAAACGCAGGGTCAATGATTATTTCTTTTTTCTTTTTAATTATTCTAGTAGTCATTATTTATGATATTGTTAATTTTACTAAATAGTACGTTGCAGAGTATTCAGCGCTTTCAAAATGTACTTTTGCTAATCCTTTAGAAGACACTTCTAAAGTGCCAGGAGTGTCAGCATTAGCATTTAAAATTTCTTTAAATAATTTAGCCGAAAAACAAACAGTATCCATTTGTACTTGATCTTTAGTAACCGCATCAAACACAATACGATTAGTATTTACGCTTGAATGATTAATAATAATTTTAGTATCAGTACCGTTAGATGTAACACCGAAATTATCTGACTCTGGTAACGCATTTGCAGCTTTCTTAAAATTGCTAGAAAACTCTTTATTTAATTCAATTTTAACATCGAAGTTAGGAAGAGTTTTTAAATTAGGAACTTGACGAATAACAGATAAGTCAGCTAACATGTAAGTTACATTAGTGCCTGAATCTTTAAAATTCATTGCATAGATTTTTTTGTCTACTTCGCCGAAAGTTAATTCCATTTTTTCATCAATCGCAGATAACATTTTTATTAATTGTGAAGTTGCATAAACTCCTAATTCTGCGTTTGGCACATCGAAATCATTAAGTATAACTTCTCCGATTACATTTTGATCCATACTAATAAAATTAGTGGACAATTTTTTATCTGCAACTATTAGTTTTGCAGAGTCAGTATTGCCGGCAAGATGATAGCGTTGGACAAAACTTATAAAATTTGATTTTTTCATGATTGGTTTTTAATTATTAAATTTAATATTCAAGATTTTGTTGAATTTGTTTAGTGTCTTCTACAGCTATAACTATAGCTGCTTCTGTGGTCATTAACATTGATGCTACTGATGCCGCATTTTGTAATGCTACTCGAGTTACTTTTGCAGGATCAATAATTCCAGCAGCAATCATATATTCAAATTCTCCAGTACGAGCATTATATCCAAAGTCATTAATTCCATTTTGTACTTCTTTAATTATAATAGAGCCTTCTACACCAGCATTTGCACAAATCTGACGCAATGGCGCTTCAAGTGCTTTACGTATAATTTGAATTCCTACTGCCTCGTCTTCTGAATCGCCTATGAAATTATTTAACGATTTAATAGTTCTAATTAAAGCAACTCCGCCTCCGGCAATAATTCCTTCTTCTAATGCTGCTCTAGTTGCATGTAATGCATCGTCAACACGATCTTTCTTTTCTTTCATCTCTACTTCCGATCCAGCACCTATGTATAATATAGCAACTCCGCCAGTTAATTTAGCTAAACGATCTTGCAATTTTTCTTTTTCAAAATCAGATTTACTTAAATCAAGCTGAGCTTTGATTTGTGTTATTCGCTCTACAATAAATTCTTTTTCTCCAGCTCCGTCAACAATTATACAAGTGTCTTTTGACACTACAACTTTCGCAGCTTCGCCTAAATGTCCTAATTCAGCATTTTCTAATTTATATCCAGCGTCTTCAAATAAAACAGTGCCGCCTGTTAAAATTGCAATGTCTTGAAGCATATCTTTTTTCTTGTCACCAAACCCAGGAGCTTTTACTGCACATACTTTTAATCCAGCTCTCACTCTATTAACTACTAACGTAGCCAGCGCTTCTTGATCAACATCTTCGGCTATAATTAAAAGTGGTTTACTTGTAGCCACTGCTTTTTCTAAAATAGGTAAAAGGTCAGTCATTAAACTAATCTTTTTATCATAAATTAAAATCAATGGATTTTCCATTTCACATTCCATCTTTTCTGGATTAGTAATAAAATAAGGAGATAGATATCCTCTATCAAATTGAAGCCCTTCAACGGTCTTTAATTCTGTTTCCATACCTTTAGCTTCTTCAACGGTAATTACTCCATCTTTACCTACAATTTTAACAGCGTGTGCAATTAATTCTCCTATTGATGAATCATTATTTGCAGAGATAGTTGCAATTTGTTTAATTTTGTCATCGCTATCTCCTATATGCTGAGACATAGATTTAAGTGACGTAACTACAATTTCAACTGCTTTATCAATACCACGTTTAAGATCAATCGGATTGACACCTGTTGCTATTGATTTAAGACCTGATGTCATTATTGATTGAGCTAATATAGTAGCTGTCGTTGTTCCGTCACCAGCTTCTGTAGCTGTTTTTGAAGCAACTTCTTTTAATAATTGAGCTCCCATATTTTCCAATGGGTCACTTAATTCAATTTCTTTTGCTACCGTTACTCCGTCTTTTGTAATAATTGGAGCTCCGAATTTTTTGCCAATAATAACATTACGACCTTTAGGTCCAAGCGTTACAGCAACGGCATTTGCTAATTTGTCTACTCCACGTTTTAATCCTGCGCGGGCTTCATCATTAAAATGAATATCTTTACTCATAATTTGTTTGTTTTTGTTTTTAATTTATTGTGGTTGTGTTGTATCTGTTACGTTATAATCGCCCCATCCTCCAAGTGTGTTTTCAATTATTGGGGCTGCTGTTGAATCTGTTGCTAATTTTTGAAGCTTAAGCTCTTTCTTTTCTGCATTAGCTACTTTCTTTTCTAATTTTAATTCTTTAATAGTTGGGAAGACGCTTGTGTCAAAAAAGCTATCCATTGTTTCACGAGCAATATTCATAACATTTTCTCCACCGTATTTAACATAAAATTGTCGATATCTTTCATACACGGCTATTGGGTCTGGAGAATTAAACATTTCTTCCATTGATCTTAAAATTTGAATTAAATCGTTAGGAATTAATTCTGCTAGAACTTCTAACGGGCATGATGTAATAAGATTTTCTGCATTTTCAGCAGTGTATATATACATATATAAATTATGATACGTTAATCGAGTTACTGCTTCTGTCGAATAATTTCTAACTACATCCCATGTTAAAGTTTTAACTCCAGGATGATTAATTAAAGAAGGAATATGTCCTGTAGTTGGATAATTAAGACCGTTACCATCTTTAGGAAAATATAACATATTAAATACTTGATCTTTCCAATTTGGGCTCCATACCATTTGCCCAAAAATAGGATATTGGCCTGGAGACGAACTGTCTGTTGATATAGTAATTTTATTACCGGTATACTGATTCATTAGTTTTTGTAATTGTGCTAGAATAAAAAAGTCTGACACTTTAGAAATACCTAGCAAATGCACCCAAGTATTATATGGCTTTAAAAACTCTTTTTCTTTAATCATCATAGCTATCACATACATAAAATCTACCAATCGTCTAGAAGACCCTATACACCAACCTCCGAATTGCATATCCTTAACGGTATTATACCAATGAGTAAATTCTAATGGATTAGATCCTTGAACTACATTAAGAAAATTAGTTTTACCAGATTGCTTTTTTTCAAAGTATTTAAAATTATCTAAACTAATATCTAAAGATTCTTGAAACCTCCCTTCATAAGTTACGCGTGGAGGGATATCAATATTACATGCGATATCTGAATTAGCTTCTAACCATTCAAAAATGCTATCACGTAATGCTAGATCCCATTTTAATGCACCAGTCGCAATTTGAAATCCGCCAGAGTCTCCAAATACTAAAGAATCTTCAAGACCCCATGTTTTACGTATGCCAGTCTTTTTATATAAATGACCAGCAGTCATTAAAAAATATTTATAACGCCATTCTTCAGGAGTTCTGTCGTCCCAAAATCTATAAGGTACTCCAGGGGCTACTTCAAGATCTTTTGTTAAAGGTGAAGCATAGGCACCACTCGAAAGACTTGGAAAATAAACAATTTTCTTAGGCTGTTCATTTACAAGGCCGCTTTGTTTTAATATCATAACTTATTTATTTATATTAATATATAAAATTTTATTTTAATTACCAAATAATTCTTTTATTATTTGTTCTGAATCGTAATAATGTTCATATAAATAATCTAAATGATCTTTAATTACTTGTTTATAAGTATCATAGTTAACTACTAAATTCCGTATTTTAGAAATTAAATCCGGAGCATGTGTACAATAACTATATATACTTTCTGTCCATTCAGGTGGATATCTAAATTCAGCAGGTACTAAATTTTCAAATCCTTTTAAATCTGGAACTAATGGTATCGTGCCTAGCAATAAACATTCATAAATTTCTTCTCCAATATTTGCAGACTTATACGGCAAAAATGCTAATTTTGCTTTGGATATTTGATCAAGTAGTAGTGGCCTTTCTAGTGGCTTACGTTCTTGTGCAAATAATACATGAATGTCTTTATATGCTCGTATAAAGTCGTATACAATCTGTTCATGCAATTCTGTATATTTACTCCATGGAAAAACTATTATATTTTGTTTATAATAACTGTCTTTATATGCGGACATTTCCAAAGATAAATAATCTAAAGGATACGATATTACTTTTACTCGCTCCGCATATATGTATTTTGATACAAGTGGTTGAACAAGTTCTTTATAATAGTTAGATATAAAATAACTTTTATCTAAACATCTAAAGCTAGCTAACTCACTAAATTTTCTCCATGTCTGGGCATGTAGCGGTTTTTGCCCATTGATATTAGCCTCATGCGTCCAAAATCCAATTAATTTAACTTTAACTTTGCAAATTTCAGACCAATGTTTAACATAAGTAGCATTTGGCGACCATGCATTTGTAAATATAAATGTATCATTTTCTGATATTTGATTGGTATCGAAATAGTTTTTTAATATTGAGATATCTGTAATTTGCTCAATATGTATATTTTGTAAGTTTGTCGACTCAACATACCCTTGCAATACAGAAGCTAAATGAGTTTCCCACTGTTCAGTATTGGCTATTAAATTGTCTGTTACTACAATTATTTTTCTCATACGCCTCTGAGTGAAGTTATTTTTTCTACTCTAGCGCCACATTCATTATCTTCCCAACATTCTACCCACTCACAATTAAACTGTTCTAAAATTTCTCGTGCTAACATTTCACAGGATTTAGGACCGAATTCTAGAGTTCTCATATGAGAATCAGAATATTGATTATATAAATAACTAATTACATCTCGCTTGACCATAATAAATTCTTTATCTCGATCATCATGAGATACTTTTAAAGAAAGCGTAAAATTAAACATATGCCGATGACGGTCAGCTAAAAATGCGACTTCTGGAAATAACTCCGCTGCTAATGGAAAATTGTGCATTCCGTCTACTGCTAATTTAACGAGTATACTGGTTTGAGTATTATTCATAATTAATAATTTAATTGAATTGGAAAAAATTGTCTATGTTATCGTTTTTTGGTATAAGCCCCCAATTTAAAGCACTGTAAAAATCTCCTAATTTATTTTCTAATGAAGAAGTAAATATTTTATCATAGTCAATATACTGAGTTATGAATTCAAGTATTTTTATGTCATCATCAAATCCTTTAACTGCACACGTCTCTAATCCATATGTATTATTTTTAAGATATGTCCATTTAATTTTTTCTCCGTCTAATATCGGTTGCGACTTACTAATTTTAAAATATTCTATTAAGTCATTATAATTAAGCGCTGATTTTACATGTGCCGGTGTACCTTTAACTTTATCACAAAATACCTGACCTTTAAGTTTTTTTATTTTATATTTTTTTAATTCTTTAACGCCAGTTGGAAACATAATATCAAATAAAGGTTTAGTTTTCATTTCTTCTCGAAACGCTAAAATTTTAGTGTCAATAATTTTCTTTTCAGATATATTTAAAATATCAATTAAAATTATTGACATGAATTCTCTAAACGCTTTTGGAAAATTACTTCTTACAACATCCATACCTTTAACGTCTAATTTCCATTCTTTAGCTCCATTAGTCATTTGCGATATTAATACTCCTTTTTCAGAAATAATTTTTTGAGCATATCGCTTTTTTGCAACCCATAATGCTGCTTCCGCTACATATTCTTGCTTAATTGATAAAAAGTGAGTGTCTGAATTTAAAAAGTGTTTTGCAAAAGTATCCCATGAATCATTAATATACTTCTCAACTACTTGAGATGTTTTATATGTAACATCAATTTTTTCTTGCCTATTCATTGGCTTACCTATTTTACTTTCCATTAAGTCAATAATTGGCTTTGCTGAAAAATAATTAGAATCTGTATCTACATAAATTACATATTCTTTCTTAACTCCAGTTTGTTTAGTAAACCATTCATCGCCTTTTGTCATAGCGTAGCGTATAACTTGTTGCCCGGTAAGTGTAATGCTCTCAGCATTATCAAGGTCAAAAAATCTAAACCCAGGAGCTCCTAAAGCACCATATAAAGAGTTATTTATAATCTTCATAGTGTGTTGTCTAGAATCAAAGAATAAAGACATTGGAGCGTTTCCTTCCTTGCCATATTTCTTAGCAAGTACTTTATACTCATCTCTTTCATTCATCCAAGTTTCTAGAATAGCAGGTATTAATCCTACTTTGGAATAATCATAAACTACTCCAATAGAAGACACGGTAAATTTATTAGAAATTAACCATGCTCTAAATTCTGAAGTTGGAATCAAAGTATGTTTAGAACCTGCTTTAATTTTTACATTAACATTAGAAGCTGCATCTGTCCAAAAATCAGTTTTTATTTGATCCCAATTATCAACACGCGCTACTTTAGTTTCCGGAGATATATTTAAAGTTCTAATAATAGAAGGATACAGCGATGCCATATCTTCATCAAACACCCATTCATAAACTCCGGGAATAGGATCTTTTACATATGCTCCAGCAAAATCAGTTGACACTGGTTCATCGCTACTATTGGAATGATCTTTTAATTTTCTATTAGGAGCTATAATACCTAAACGCTTCATATACGTTACACACGCTCCATCTAAATATCTAGTAGGAAAATATACATCTTCATAAGGGACATGTCCTTTATGACAAATACCTCTAGCTAAAGATAAGAATTTAAGTTTTTCGTCTAACTCTAATACTAAAGTTACGTCGTTAACGTTATATTCTATAAACTTTTCTGGATCTGTTTTATATAAATGATCAAGCGTTCCTTCATATACAATTTTTCCTTTTCCTAATTCTTTTTTACAAATATTATCTAAAGAATATGAAGCCTCTTCAGAGTAAGTAAATAATTTATACAGTGCCATGTAATCTAAACAACTCACACCCATTATTCTATAACGATTACGGAATTTCAGCCAAATTACTTCATTAATTGGCGAAAGTGAATCTGCATATTCTTTTCCTGCAATTTGTGTTATTCTATTATAGAGATATGGGATATCAAAAAAGTCAATGTTCCATCCTGTAATGATAGTTGGATTAATTTCTAAATAATAAGATAAAAATTTAGAAATTAATTCAAATTCAGTGCGAACGACTTCTAAAGTTAAATTTATATCTTTATGTGATTTAAGTTTATTTGTTGGATCAACTATAATTGCTACTGATTGATTTCCTTGTCGATCATGGAATGCTATTGAGGTCATTGGTTGCCAAGCTTCTTCTGCTGAAGAAAATCCTCCCTCGGTAGAAACCTCAATATCTATAAATAATTCTCTATGCCCTATAGAAGGATCATCCGTTTCAAAATACATATCAATAAGAGTTCTTGTTTCTGGATTGATATCTGATTCATAAATTATACCACGCTGAAGATCAGTTTCGTCCCAAGTAGTAATTCTATCTAATTTCGATCCGTCTAACGCTACATGTTTACCATGTACATTCTTTTTATACGCGTACTTTTTATAAGGAAATTGTAAATGACCTTTCTTGTCATCCCAGAGATGTACTAAATTTTTGTTCTTTTGATATGCTATATTTTGATATGCCACTTTATATAGTATTTTTAACTTTAAAATAATTTTCTGGAATAGAGTCTATCTTTCCTTTAATAATGTCAATCATTAATTGTGCGTTATTATGCCATCTAGAAGTCCATTCAAACGGCACAGTTAAATCTTCAGTATCAAATTTCGTATCAATTTCATTTACGTTATGATAAATACATTTTAATGGAACCATTTCAGGGCAACATGCTCTATTTGGAACTAAAATATTACATTTGAAGAATATTGCTTCTTGTATAGTGTAGCCGAAAGTTTCTTGATAACAAGTTGATAAATACCAACGAGCTTTTGCCATTAATGTAAAATATTCTGTTTTAGTTAAATTAAATTGAAACTCAATATTTTTAGGTAAATTAGTACCACAATCTTTTACAGGACCTGAAGATGTTACTATAATTTTTTTATCTGTACTATTTGCAAACTGCACGAGTTCGTCAATACCTTTTTCATTACACCACCTGTGAGGCCAAATAACAAAATCTTCTTTTTCTATCTCTCCAATTTCTTCATAAAATGAACACATGTAATTCAAGTCCCATACATATCCAGTGACGTGAACTGTTGCAGTATTAAGTTGAAAATATTCACATACATTTTTTTTATGATCATTACTGCCTACAAAAATGTCATCACAAATTAGATGATATCCTAACTCAGAAGCATCTGCCCATAAACTTAATTTTTGTACAAAATCTGTCTTATCAGCTCTACCAGCATAATTAATACCATATACTCTTACATTAATTTCTTGCAATTCTGCCATGTATTTAATCATTTCAATACCTGGGAAGAAAAGGTCTCCAATTAAAAATGCATCTCCGTCGTTAACTTTATTTTCATTAAACAAGTCAGAAATCATTTGTAATTGCGCAGCCTTAAATTTACATGTATTAACGATGTCTAAAAATTGACCTCTTTTAATTTCAGTGTCAATTTCAATTTTTGGATACAATGTAATATCTACTTTAGGATAGATAGCATTGGTCATCATTTGAGTGTACCGAGCGGGTAATTCCTCTATAGGAATATAAATTATTTTATTTTGTTTCATAACTTTTATTTTTTAATTAATTAAATATAAGAAAATCTTTTTAAAATACCAAATTATTCAAAAAAACTAGATTCCTTTTCTGTTGGTAATTCTTGTTTAACTAAATTGCCGGAAATATCTGGTATACCTAAATACGTAGATTCGTTTGTCTGAAGAACTTGATACCAACTTTGATTAGTATAAATAGATTCTATATCGGAAGTAAGATAAATAGTTCCTTTTGTATTTTGCGTTTTAAAATAATCTGGTAATAATATCCACTTTCCT
>Ga0181355_1000510_pt1 | contig 16585 bp, 16 predicted proteins | sample Fa13VDMM15DN_FD_130099 | JGI IMG/M metagenome (GOLD analysis project Ga0181355, IMG submission 130099) | Freshwater viral communities from Lake Michigan, USA - Fa13.VD.MM15.D.N | ecosystem: Environmental > Aquatic > Freshwater > Lake | place: USA: Michigan | collected 2013-09-23 | reverse complement strand
TCGTTTAAAAAGTGTTAAATCTAATCTATTAAAAACTAAAAGATATAGAAGTACACCTGGTGATATTAATGACGTAGGTAGTACAGCTAGAGAAATTAAAGGTTTAACAGATTTAAAAGCAAGTTTAGAACAAAGAATTGATGCTTTAGTTGCTAAATCAGAATATTTACAAAAAGATATTGCTAAAAAAGCAGGCAAAGAATATATACCTGCACCACCGATTCCAAATCCACTTGAGGATGAAGATGAAGAAGATAATTTAAACGAAAGTGCTATGCATAAAATGCAATATTATGCAGGTATCAAAAAATAAAAATATGATGTTACTAGTTAAGAAATGGTTACCAAAAATTGTTATAGTAGTAGCTATTATAGCAATATGTAGTGTATTATTTGAAAAATGTAGCAGTAATGCTAATCATAAAGCATTTTTAGTTGAAATGGATAGTTTACATAAAGTAAATGATTCATTATTTGCTGAAATTAAAAAAGATGATGCAGTTATTGACTCATTAAATTATGTTAGTGAAGAATTAACATATAAGGTAGAACACCAAAAGACAAAAGTAATTAAAATTATTGAAACTGTTGAAGTAGAAAAAAGTAAAATTGATACTTTTACAGAACATGAATTAATTAGTTCATTCAATACTCGTTATCCAACAGATACAATAACTAACCCATTACCATTAGCACAACCAGTATTAGTTGCTGCTGCTAAAGATTTAGTTGAATTAGATGGTGCTAAACAAATTATTGTATTAAAAGATAGTACTATTACTACATTAGAAACAAAAATTACTGTTAAGGATAATATTATTGTTGGGTTTGAAAATAAAGAAAACAAATATAAATTAATCTTAACTAATAAAGATAAAGAAATTGCCGGTTGGGAAGATCAATATAATCAAATTGATTTACAATTAAAGAAATTAAAAGTAAAATCTAAATTTCAACGTATAGGAAGCTATATTATAATTGGTGGACTTGGCTATTTAATGTTAGTGAAATAAATATTATTGCCCCGCTATAGTCTCAGTATTATAGCTCCGAGCTCATCCGCAAGGTTGAGCTCAACTTTATATATTTATATACAACAATCAGTATATGACCGATCCAAACATAAAAGACATAATTAAACAGGAATATATCAAATGTGCTTCTGATCCTGTTCATTTCTTTAAAAAATATTGTTTTATCACCCACCCAATTAAGGGTAGAATTTTATTCCATTTATATCCATTCCAGGAAGATGTATTAAATTCATTTCGATCAAACGACTACAACATTATCAATAAATCTCGTCAGTTAGGTATTTCTACCTTATGCGCTGGTTATTCTTTATGGTTAATGTTATTTCATAAAGATAAAGCAATATTATGTATTGCTACTAAGCAACTAACAGCACAAAACATGGTTGAAAAAGTTCAATTCATGTATAGTAACCTCCCATCTTGGTTAAAAGGTTCTAAACCAGTAGCATCAAACCAAACATCATTAAAATTATCAAATGGATCGTTTATTAAAGCAACCTCTGCTTCTAGTGATGCTGGCCGTTCATTTGCTGTATCTTGGTTGATTATGGATGAGGCTGCGTTTATTGAGGGCATTGATAAAATATATACCGCAATTAAACCTACAATCTCAACAGGTGGTGGTTGCGTAGCTTTATCTTCACCAAATGGTGTAGGTAATTGGTTCCATAAAACTTGGGTTGAAGCAGAACTAAACAAAAATAGCTTTATCCCTACTCAGTTAAAATGGGATGTTCACCCTGATAGAAATGCTGCCTGGGTTAAAAATGAAAAAGAAAATATGACTGCAAGAGATTTTGCGCAGGAATATGATTGTGACTTTTTAGGATCAGGGGCTACAGTAGTTGACCCTGAAACTTTAGCATATTATGAAGGATTTATTATGGATCCTGTTGAACGCCGTTTTATAGGTGGTGATTTTTGGATATGGCAATATCCTGATTACAATAAAAATTACATTGTATCAGCAGACGTTGCCCGAGGAGATGGAAGTGATTATTCTTCATTTCAGGTTATTGATTTAGAGGCGTGCCAACAGGTAGCAGAATTTAAATCTCATATAGGCACACGTGAATACGGAAACATGTTAGTATCGGTGGCTACTGAATATAATAATGCGCTTTTAGTGGTGGAAAATGCCAATATCGGTTGGGATGTCGTAAATACTATTATAGATCGCGAGTATGCGAATTTATACTATTCACCTCGCTCATATGGTGAGTTAAGTGCTGACAAGTATTTATCAAAATTAGATTCAGGACAAACAGTTCCTGGATTTACTACATCAGCAAAGACAAGACCACTTGTTATCTCAAAAATGGAGTCGTACCTTCGAGATAAGTCGTTTACCTTTCATTCAAAACGCTTACTTGAAGAATTAAGAGTGTTTATATGGATGCACGGAAAGGGACAAGCACAAAATGGATATAATGATGATTTAGTATTAGCATTATCAATGGGCTTATTCATTAGAGACACAGCATCCAGATTTGCGCAAATAGGTCGTGATCTAGCAACTGCAAGTTTATTAAACTTTAGGAAAACTGGAGATCAGCAGTATGGGGGTGGACAATGGATACCTGGAGGTAATCCATACAACATAGATGATGTCCATGGAAATGCAGAAGATATACGATGGTTATTGGGTTAGAATATTTATTGTTATACATACTAAAATAAAAAAATGGCTAATACAGATTTATTTTCAAGGCTACGAAGATTGTTTTCAACTGATGTTATCGTAAGAAACGTTGGTGGAACTCAATTAAAAGTAGTGGACACAGACCGTGTTCAAGCCTATGGAAGTGCACAAACAAATAGCTTAGTAGACCGTTTTACACGTCTACACAGAACTAGCATGTCTGCTATGTTCAATCCTGCTATTAACTATCAGACATTAAGAACACAATTATATAATGATTACGAAGCAATGGATTCAGAATCAATTATTGCTTCTGCTCTTGACATTGTTGCTGATGAAACTACATTAAAAAATGAAGCTGGAGAAGTATTACAGATTCGTTCTTCAGATGAAAAAGTACAAAGAGTACTTTATAATTTATTCTATGATATCTTAAATGTAGAATTTAATCTTTGGCCTTGGACTCGTCAAATGTGCAAATATGGAGATTTTTATCTATTCTTAGAAATTAATAGTGAAGTGGGGGTATACAATGTTATGCCTTTATCATCATATGAATTAGCTAGAAGAGAAGGTTTAAATCCTGAAAATCCATTTGAGGTTTATTTTGAATATGATCCAAACGCACTAGCATCTACTATCCATATGGATAAGAGTAACATGAAAAAGCGTTTTGAAAATTACGAAATAGCGCATTTTAGGTTATATGCTGATGCTAATTATCTTCCTTATGGACGTTCATTTATTGAACCTGCTCGTAAGGTTTATAAACAATATACATTAATGAAAGATGCGATGTTAATTCACCGCATTATGAGATCGCCTGAAAAACGTATCTTCTACGTAGACGTAGGTGGAATACCAGCTTCTGAAGTTGATAACTATATGGAGCGTATCACCAATAAGATGAAGAAGACTCCATTTATGGATGCTCAAACAGGTGAATACAATTTACGTTATAATATTCAGAATTCACTTGAAGACTTTATCATACCAGTTAGAGGTGCAAACCAAAATACTAAAATCGATACTTTAAAAGGTTTAGAATATAATGGTATTGAAGATGTAAATTTCTTACGTGATGAAATGTTAGCTGCCCTTAAGGTACCTAAAGCATTCTTCGGATTCGAAAAAGATTTAACTGGTAAGGCAACATTAGCTGCTGAAGATATTAGATTTGCTCGTACAATTGAACGTATACAAAAGGTACTTGTATCTGAACTATATAAAATTGCATTAGTACACTTATATACACAAGGATTTGATGGTGATTCATTAACAAACTTTGAATTATCTTTAACTCCACCATCTATTATCTATCAACAAGAACAAATAGCATTGTGGAAAGAAAAAGTATCATTAGCTAAAGATGCTATTGATACAGGTATCATCCCATCTGATTTTATATACGATAGAATATTCCAATTCAGTGATGATCAAGTAGATGAATATCGTGATTTAGTATTAGAGGATAAAAAACGTGCCTTTAGACTTCAACAAGTTGAAAATGAAGGTAATGACCCAGCTAAAACAGGTAGATCATTTGGTACTCCACATGATTTAGCTTCACTATATGGTAAAGGTAGAAGCGGACAAGGTGCCGTACCAGTAGGATACGATGAAAAAGATCCAGTTGGTCGCCCAACACAAAAAGCATCTATATTTGGCACTCAGAAAAGCGCATTTGGTAAAGACCCAATAGGTAGTAAGGAATACAACATGACTGCTAACCAAGATAAAAATCCAATGCAGCAAGCATATAAAGGTGGTTCACCGCTAGCATTAAGAGAATTACAAAGAGCAAAAGAGGCGGCTGAGCAAAAAACAATAACATTGTACGAAAGTACAAAACCAATAGAATCTAATTTATTAAATGAAGATAACATCAAGGGTATAGAGAAATAACATATTTATACGCAATGATTATATACTTTTTATGAAAATAAAACATAACAAATACAAAAATACGGGGATCTTATTTGAACTCTTATTGAGACAAGTAACATCCGATACTATTTCTGGTAAAGATTCTGCGTCTTTACCTTTAATTAAAAAGTATTTTAGCAAATCGGAATTAGCTAAGGAATATAAATTATATCAAACCTTAATTGCTAATAAAGCCGTTTCTGAAGGTAAAGCTGAATCATTAATCAATACCATTTTAGAAATTCATTCACGCCTAAATCGTACTGCTCTTCGCAAAGAAAAGTATAACTTAATTAAAGAAATTAAGGCACACTATAATTTAGAAGAATTCTTTAAAGCTAAAGTAAACAATTACAAACAACACGCCGCTGTTTATACACTAATGGAAGCTTATGGCACATTAGAATTTGTAGACCCAACTAGTGTTATTGATAATAAAGTAACTTTGCTTGAACATATTACTCGTAAAGAAGTAAATAAAGAAGAAGTTAGAGACCGTGTAATGGAAGAATATAGTGAAATGGATAAAGGCACTCGTCTTTTAGCTTACAAAATGCTCATTGAAAAATTCAATGAGAAGTATGGTGACTTAACTTTAGATCAAAAATCAGTATTAAAAGAATTTATCAACAATGTGTCTAGTACTACAAAATTAAAAGATTTTGTTAACAACAACATAGATGGAATTAAAAAACAATTAACCAAGTTAGTTGAAAAGGTTGAAGATAATACTATTAAAATTAAAATTAATGAAGTAGTTAATCTAATTAAACCTTTAGATAAAAATCAAAGTGTAAAAGATGATGATATAATTACATTATTAACTTATCATCAATTAGTAGCCGAATTAAAATCTGTTAAATAATGAACGAAAAACAACTACAATCTCTTATAAGAGAGGTGATAAAAGAAGCAATCAACACACCTAGTGATGTTACTGCTTTAGGCAGAGCACAAGCGTCAGCGACTACTGTAGCTAGCAAATCTAAAAATATTAACAGTATCCAGGAATTCCCAGGAGCTTTTGAAGTTTGGTTTCAATCTTTAGGATTTGTACCAGGTAAAATTAGTAAATCTGCTGTTAGAAGCCAAGTTGAACAAGTATTAACTAAGTTAGGCTATAAATAATGGAATTGAGCATAGAAAATAAACTTTTACAAGAACAACTATTGCAAGAAGCATTCTTGGATAGTGTGAAAGCATATGCTCGAGAAAAATATGATGATGTAATTAGTAAAATTAGTGACTGGAAAGATGCCGCTGCTGTTATAGGGCAGGTAATGTCAAATTCAACAATATTACAACGTTTTTCAGATGATGTTTGGTACAATTTCAAACAAAACATTTTAAAAAGTTTAATAGCTCTTTTAAATAAATTAGGATTAAATAATTTAATTACCTCCATCAATGGTGTAGTAGCTAAAATTACTAACCTTACAGGATGGCAGAAATTTTTAGCAGCTACGGGAATTGGTGCTATTGCTAAATACGTAATAGATAAAATGGCAGGATTAGCTCCAGATGTTATTAAGAATTTTATACTTTCTTATTTATCTGAGGCTGGTTTAAAAAATATTATTTCAAACTTAACAGATTTTACTTCTTATTTAGGATGGTTACAACCAATTATTAAAGGAGTTGATATGTTATATCAAGTAATGAAATCAAGTATTAGTAAATTTCTCCAATCAACTCAACTTTTTACACAAAATATAAATTTAATAAGAAAAGAAGGATTAGATGAAGAAAAAAGAGCAGCATTAAAATCTGCTATCAAAGCATACGCTCGTGAAATAATGATGAGCGAAGAAAATGTAACAGGTGGTGGAGCTACTTTTAATGCCGGATATGGTGAAAATTATGCTACTCCTTACGCTTTTGGAAAGAAAAAAGGTGATAATCGAGCAGTAAAATTTTTAAAAAAAATGGGTTGGACAGTAGCCGATTTAACACTACCAAAAAACTCAAAAATGTTTGACTACAAAAAAATATACGAAATGAAATTAAACGATATAATTGAACAAGGAGTACTTAATGAAGTGTCCTATGGTAAGTTCAAAAAAGAAGTAACATATAGAACTAAATCTGAACAATTGCACAAAGCTATTCGTGAAGTAAAACGTAAACTATCTGAAATTGATCGTATTGTTGAATATACATCTCGTATGAAACAAGAATTAAGTGAAGATGAAGGTGGTATTTCATATTGGAAAGCAACTCAAAAGAATGTTGCTTCTATATCAGAAATGGTTAATCAACTTAATAATAAAATTAAAAACTTAAACCAATAATGGCAAAGGCAAAATCGTCATCTTCTTCTCAAAAGACTTCATTTGGTAAAAAAACTACAGGTAAAGCCAAAAAAGGTTACGGCCCAACAGAACAAAAACCAAAAAAATATAGAGGACAAGGTAGATAAAATATAAATGCATATGAAAAGTATACAAAATCAATACAACCAATTATTAGAAGGAAATTTATCTCAGGTTAACTTTATGAGAGCTGTCCGTATGACATTTCCTCAATATGTTACTAATGTAACATCATTTACTGACTCAGTTAAAATCTTAAAAAATAAAGGTCTTTTAAGTGAAGAATTAAATAAATTCGGTAAATTTGCTAAAGCAAAGTCAGAGGCTATGAAACTTTCTAAAGAAGAAGGAAAAAAGAAATATGTAGAACAGGGCCCAAATGAAACTTTTATAGTGTCTGATTTATATGATAGTAAAAAAACTATCGTATCCTTTGAAAACGGAAAATTTTTATCTGGAAATGAAACTCTTGATGAAACAAACACTGTAGGAGAAGAAACAACCGTAAATGAAGCATTAAATAAAGATATTAAAGCTTTTGGACAAGATTTAGATAAAAGATTTAAAGAAGCTGGGTTTGATACCTTAATTCTAATGCAGAATGCTACACAGGAGCAACTAAATATAGTAAAAACAAATCCAAAAGCAGTTTTATTTCAGGTATCTCAAACACCTGAAACTCAAACATTACTTTTGAATGTAAACCCAACAATGGTAGATAAAGCAGAATCAATAGTTAATAGATTTCAACTTTCAGACTATAAGGGGCCTGTGCTTAAAAAAGGATGGACATCGAAACAAGTTCAAGGAGCTATAAATCCAGGTGATATTGTTAACCAAAAAATGGATCATAGTAGAGGGGAATGGTATTTCTATAGATTAGCAAAAGTGTCTACTACAGTTAAAAATGTAACTGAATCTAAAAAACAAGAATTTGTAGCAAATCCTGTTGAATTAACAATGGGTATTAAAGCTGAAATGGGACATACAGGTGATGTTAAAAAAGCAGCAAAAATTGCTATAGATCATTTAAAAGAAAACCCATCATATTACAGTCAATTAAAATTATCTGGTATTGATTCTTACCAAGAAAGACCAAAAGCTAAAGCTAAATCTGTCAAATCACCTAAAAAAGATGAATTTGTTGATAAAGAAAACGGCATGAAAGTTGTTAAAGAAGCTAGATTAAATATGTTTCCTGGTGAAGAACCAAATGACACTGTTAAACAAGCTGCTCAATTTATTGAGATGAATAATACTTTAAAACCATTTTCAGATAAATTTACTTTACAAAATATTGGTAGAGACAGTAATAGAGCCGTATTAAGATATGGTTATTGGGAAAAATTACCATCAACTCTTTTAGAAAAATTCAAATTACAATTTAATATTGAAGAGGATGTAGAAGAACATGATGATAGATTACCAACAACAGCCTATATTTTAACTCCATCAAGACAATCAATTGGTAAGGTAGATGTAGGTGCTGCTTTTGAAAAATTCAAAGCAACGTTAGAAAATATTGTACGCGAAGTACTAAAAGAAGAAAATAGTAAATAAATATGAAACAACTATTAGTAGACCATACACCATTCCACATAGCTAAGCTTACTTTATCTGAAGGTAAAGAAGCAAGTGGTGCTAGAATGCGTATTAAAGGTAAATTACAGGAAGCCGAAGTTAAAAACGGCAATGGTCGTGTTTATCCTATGAATATTCTTAAAAAACAGGTAGATATGTACACTAAAGGACCTATATCTACCAGAACATCAACAGGTGAATTAGATCACCCGGAATCATCAATTATTAACTTAAATAACGTTTCCCACATCATCACTAGAGTTTGGTGGGAAGGAAATGATGTAATGGGTGAATTAGAATTATTAAATACACCCTCAGGTAAAATTGCACAAGAAATTGTATTAGCAGGCATTCCATTAGGTATTTCATCTCGTGGTATGGGTAGTGTTAAGCAATTAGGTGAGACAGTAGAGGTACAAGACGATTTTGAACTATTATGTTGGGATCTAGTATCAGTACCATCAACACCAGGTGCTTATATGTCATTATCTGAAGGTAAACAAATACAAATTAATAAAGATTATAGCAAAGTAAGTAGTTTAATTACAGAAATTATTTGTAATCAAACAGGCGTTTGCCCTCTTTGCTAAACATACTGAAACTCCTCACGGTTTTTCGTATCTACATATATTTATGGGTAGCCTAAAATGGACTACCCATTTTTTATTGTAGTTCAGGTATTATACAAATCCCTATTAAGCTTCCCCTCTAATAAGCTTATTTCCGAAAAAAATTTAAGGACAAGATGACAAACAAAGAATTATTTAAGCAAGCAATTGCTGAAGCAAAAACTATCCGCGAAGCTGCGTTAGTTAATGCAAAAGCTGCTTTAGAAGAAACTTTGACTCCTCACTTACAATCTATGTTAGCTTCTAAATTAGAAGAAATGGCAAAAGATGATGATGAGATCAAAGAAGAAATCGAAGAAGTAGAAACTTCTCATGAAGAAAACATGGAAGAAGAGTTAAATTTAGACGAGTTTTTAGCCGAATTAGAACTTGAAGAAGGTTCTGATGAAGAAATCGACGAAGTAACTGGAGCAAGCGGTGGATATGATCCATCTAATGCAGCAGGTGCTGGTTTAGAAAACATCATTAACGGTATTAAATCTCTTATTAAAAAAGGTGGACCGCTTGCTAAAAAGGCTTATGCTGAATTAGAAAAATTAGGAGCTGGTGCTGCTGCTGGTATGAGAGAAGGTATGGAAGAAATCGACGAAATGACAGGAGCAAGTAGTGGGTATGACCCATCTAATGCAGCTGGTGCTGGTTTAGAAAATCTTATCAATAGTATTAAAGCCTTAATTAAAAAAGGTGGACCTATGGCTAAGAAAGCATACGCTGAGTTAGAAAAGTTAGGAGCTGGTGCTGCTGCTGGTATGAGAGAAGGTAATGAAGAAACTGAAGAAGAAATGGAAGATGAAGAATCTGAAGAATCAATGTCAGTAGCTGATTTATCTATCGAAGATTTAAAAGACATTATCAAAGACATTGTTGATTCTGAATTAGGCGCCGAAGGTGCAGAAGATGAAGAAATGATGGATGATGATGCTGTTGAGTTAGATGGTGAAGAAGAACCAGAAACGTCAGAAGAAGATGAAATTAACTTAGAAGAATTACTAGCTGAATTAGATGCTTTAGATAAAAATGAAGTAGATGAAGATGCAGTATATGAAGCTAAAAAAGTTAAAAAAGACGAAAAAGAATTAGACGAAGCAATTGCTACAATCGAAACTTTACGTACAGAATTAAACGAAATTAACTTATTAAACGCTAAGTTATTATATGTTAATAAGATCTTTAAAGCTAAAAACCTATCAGAAGACAACAAAATCAAAGTAATTAATGCTTTTGACAGAGCAACTACACCAAACGAAGCTAAATTAGTATTCGAAGCTCTTAACGAGTCTTTAGAAGCTAAAGAATCTTCTAAAAGTATAGTAAAAGAAGGAATCATTAAAGGATTCGCTTCAAAACCAGCTGGCAATGCACCTAGCAAACAAATCGTTGAAACAAACGAACAAATTTCTAGATTCCAAAAGTTAGCAGGTATAACTAAATATTAAAAACAAAACAAAAAATTCATTTAAAAATGGAAATTCAACAATTATTAGAATCAGCTAATCCTTACGCTCGCGTAATGGATACAGCTAATACCTTAGTCTCTAAGTGGACTAAGTCAGGCCTTTTAGAAGGTCTTAAAAACGAAGTTGAGAAAAACAACATGGCTATCTTGTTAGAAAACCAAGCTAAGCAATTGGTAGTAGAAAGCAATAACACCGGTTTAGGTGGTGGCGCTGCTTCTTTCACTGCTGGTTTTGGTGAGAACTGGGCTGGAGTTGCTTTACCGTTAGTTCGTCGTGTATTCGGTGACATTAGCGCAAAAGAATTCGTTTCAGTTCAATCTATGAGCTTACCTTCAGGTCTTATTTTCTATCTTGACTTCAAATATGGTACAGATAAGAAAGCATTTGGTGGATCTTTATATGGTTCTTCAACTGACTTAAAGTCAACTGACACAGCTAAAGGTTTATACGGTGTTGGTAAATTCGGTTATTCAATTAACCAATTCTCTCAATCATTCGCTTCTGCTTCAGTTGCTACAGCTTCTGCTGCATTAGCTGACGTTAATTATGATACAACTGTATCTTTAACTGGTTTAAAGAAAGTAACTGTAACAGGTGCTGCTGCAATTACTGATTTAGATGTTGAAGCAGTTCGTGGTACTTTCATTAGCGGTTCTACTGCTGACGAAACTAAAGTATTACCTCAATACACTAAAATTTCTGGAAACGATATTATCTACGTAGTAGATGGTGGTGCTAAAGAAAACGTAGTATTGTTCTTTAACAAAGCTAACCGTGATAACGCTCGTGGTGATTTCGAAGATAGAGCTGACTACAGTGTACCAAACGCTAACAGTGCTTCTCAAATCGTTATCCCTTCATTAGACGTTAACATGAAGTCTGAAGCAGTTGTTGCTAAAACTCGTAAGTTAAAAGCACAATGGACTCCAGAATTCGCACAAGATTTGAATGCTTATCATTCAATCGATGCTGAAGCTGAATTAACTAGCTTAATGAGCCAGTATATTTCTATGGAAATTGATTTAGAAATCTTAGAAATGTTGATCAAGAATGTACCAACAACAACAACTGAATTTTGGTCAGCTCAGAACAACGTGGCTTGGAATGGTAGCTCTTTTGCTTCTTTAACAAACACTTTCTACAACACTCAAGGTGGTTGGTTCCAAACTTTAGGAACTAAATTACAGAAAGTTTCTAACAAAATTCACCAATTAACATTACGTGGTGGTGCTAATTTCTTAGTAGTATCTCCAACTGTTGCAACTATCTTAGAATCAATCCCAGGATTTGCTTCTGATGGTGATGGTGAAAAAGCTGAATTCAATTTCGGTATCCAAAAGATCGGTTCTTTAAACAGCCGTTACAAAGTTTACAAAAATCCTTACTTCACTGAGAACTTAATCTTAATGGGTTACAAAGGTGCTCAGTTCTTGGAAACAGGTGCTGTATTTGCTCCTTATATTCCAGTAATGATGACTCCATTAGTATACGATCCAACAACATTTACTCCACGTAAAGGTTTAATGACTCGTTACGCAAAGAAAATGGTTCGTCCTGAATTCTATGGTAAAGTGATTGTACATGGTTTAGAAACTGTTTAATTTAATTAAACAATACTTAACCCCGTAAGGTTAAATAATAAAGAGCCCGACCCCGTAAGGTCGGGCTTCTTTTATTAATATTTATTGGAAATTAAACAATCGTTACACATGAAAGAACCTAATCGAGAACGCAAAAGTGAAATTAAGTCAATCAACGCAGTTCAACTAAATGAAGAACAAAAAGAAGCAAAACGATTAATAGTAGAGAATCAAATTGTTGTAATAACAGGTAGAGCAGGAAGTGGAAAATCATTAGTATGTGCTCAAGCAGCATTAGATTTTCTTAAAAGGAAACAAGTAGACTGTATATACAATACACGCGCTGCTGTTGAAGTAGGTAAAAGTTTAGGATTCCTACCAGGAGCATTAAGTGAAAAGTTTGACCCATATATGGAAGCATTATTAGAAAATATATCTAAATGCTGTTCTGATAAAAATGAGGTTGCAAAATTAGTACAAGAAGAAAAAATTAAAGCATTACCTGTTCAGTTTATTCGTGGTAAAACAATTGACGATATTTTAATCGTTGAAGAAGCACAAAACTTAACTAAAGGTGAAATGTTAGCCATACTAACACGTTTAGGTAAAAATGGTAAAATAGTAATTAACGGAGATAATGAACAGACTGATATTAAAAACCCAACAGGTGAATTAAATGGATTGTCATATGCTATTGAATTATCTAAAAAAATTGAGGAAATTCAATGGATTAAATTAGCAACAAACCACAGATCAGACCTAGTCGGTAAAATATTGGATTTTGAATATGGAAAGTAAAATATATTCAATATTTATACATGACAAATACTAGTTTATAATGGCAATTAACTTAATGCAACTATATGATAATTACGGTGGTGATGTATCATACCTCTCTAATGTAAAAGGCAATTGTCCTTTTGAATACTATACTGATGATCCTGAATTCTTACGTGACGCTAAAAGTGCTGCTAGATACATTGCTCAACGCTTAGGTACGGGTATTGGTTTATCAACATTGAACATTAGTGATTTAACCGTATATGCTGCCTTTGAAGAAGCTGTTACTACTTATGGTAATTTAGTTTATCAATATAAAATTAGAGATAACTATATCAACATGGAAGGTTCAGATACCTCTCCATTTTCAAACATTGGTTATACACATATATTAAGTGATGATATTGGATCTCCAGTAACTTGGTCGGCTCCAAGACCAGCGAATTGGGCTGAAGTCAACTATAATCAGTCTTATTCAGCGTCTATCGTAGACAACGAGATCTGGGTTATTTCCGCCTCTGTCAACGATTTTATCGCGCCTGATTTTAGCTATATCAACTCATTTACTTTGGGATCTGGATTTAATGATCCAACATATACCGGAACTGGTGATCTTATAATGGATTTAAGCCAGTTTGTATATAACCAATTTAACAGAACAGGTGGTGCAACAGTTGTTACACCATATTATAATGCTGCTACTTCATCATTCAATGCAGCTAGTGTTAGTATTACTTCAGGTTCAACATCATTTGTTGTAACAGGTAGTAACAATACTATTACAACTTTTAATATTGGTTCAGGAAGTTTACCTGATACTGATACAAACTTTTATATTGTAACTGGAAGCACAGCAGCACTAACCGCAGCAAACATAGCAGCTAAATTAACAGCAGTGTCTTCTGCTTCATTTGGTACACCTATGACATTTGTTACAGGTTCTCCTGCAACAACTTTAAATATTTCTTCTTCATTATCATTGTCTAATCCAACTAATTTTAGAATTAATGGGACTTTAGCACAATTTACAGGAGTAACTTCAGGTTCTAATTATAGTATCCCAGAAGGTTATTCTCATATCTATTTCTTTACAACAACACCTAATATTTCAGGTACTGGGGCAAGATTTACTGGATCAAATGGTACAATTCCAACAGTTTATATTCAAACAACCGTTGAAACATTTAATGATAAAGTATTAAGCAATAATTTAACAACTATAACATCAGTTATTGCTGATGGTTATGGTGCTGAAGCAAATGTTGGGGGAAATTATGATGTTAAAAAAGGTGTATTACCTTTAATCCCTGGAGAACAAGATTATGATTTAAATGCTTGGGCTGCTGTTTCTGAATCATTAGAGTCTGGAGATACAATTGAGATTAGAAGAGTATTTTATGAACAACCACCCGCTATCGCAAGATATTTTGATCCGTATGCTGGTACAGGTACTGGTGTTCAATCATTACTTGAAACATTTGGGTTTGGTCAGTTTTCTCCTGGTATTAATTTCTTATTAATGCCTATGAATTTTGACTTACAGAAAATTCAATCAATTGAGTTAAACGATACTATTAGACGTGCTGGTTATTCATTTGAATTAAGAAATAACCAATTAAGAATATTCCCAAGACCATCTATTGATCTTAATTTATATTTTGAATATGTTAAGAAAAGTAACAAAAATAATATATTAAGAGATAAAAGAAAGAATGTTGTTACTGATATAATGAATGTTCCTTACAGAAATCCTGTATACATGAATATTAATACTGTTGGTAGAATGTGGATATTTAAATATACTTTAGCATTAGCTAGGGAAGTTGAAGCACATATTCGTATTCAATATTCTGCTACAAGTATTCAAGGTATAGGACCAATAAATGGTTCTGAATTGATTACAGATGCTAGAAAAGAAAAAGAAGATTTAATTTTGGAATTAAAAGAAATGCTAAATGAGGTTTCTCGTAAGAGCCAACTTGAAAGAAAACAACAAGAAGCTGGATTCTTAAAAGATACTTTAGCATCTATTCCATTACCAATTTATATTAAATAATGGCTAAAGGAATTATAAAAGAAGGAGGAACAGTTTCACAAGCTCCTATTGTTTCACCACCACCAAGAGGAGGTGGAATAGGATCTCCTGCACCTTCAACAGGCACACCTCCACCTGCTACACCCGCACCCTCTCCAGGTCCTGGTGGTCAAGCAGCAGCTACTGTTCAACAAGCAATTAATTTTGCTGGTATGAAGGTGGGATATTTTAAATGTGACTTAGACAATACAGTAGCTAATATGTATGGTGAGTCAATGGAGAAATGGTATTATCCTCCAATGGAAATAAAGTGTTTAATTGAAAGAACTGCTTTATCTTATGTAGATGTTGAATATGGTTCCGACCCTACTCAAAGCATTACAATAAGCATACCAAAATTAACAGTTGAACAATTTAACTTTACACCAGAAGTTGGAGATATAATAGTTGATAGAGATAGATATTACGAAGTAACATCAACCGATGCTCAGTTTTATACAGCGGGGGGAACACCTATATCAGCTCAAACAGCAAATTCCTCTGGTAACCTTATTATATATATCTTGAATTGTTCTTTAACAAGAATGACAAGATTAAATATATTAGAATCATGATAAAACTAGAAAACATATTAAACGAAATTTTATCTATATACAGAATAGAAGTATTGATAAAAACTAATTCAAATTATAATCAAGTATTGATTTATAATGAGGTTAGAGCATTACCTGGAGTTGTAGTTGTAACTGTACAACAAAGTGATTTTTTAGATAATAAAGCAACTAACGTAGCTGAATTTTCTTTATTAAAATTAAAATTTATTGTGCAATCAACCCCCGAAGAAGAAATACAAAAAATTAAAATTGCATCATCAACTACTCATAAAGTAGATGGTTTATTACAATTTATTCCTAGATTACAAACAATTGAAAAAGTAGGACAATATTAATTATGAAATTAACAGATATATTAGACGAAATGATGGGAAGTTCTGAAGTTACTATTTCAGATTTATCTCCTGAACAAAAGAGAGAATTATACAAAACAGGAAGAATTTTAGTCCCATTACCTCAGGATCCAAATCGTCCTGAAATGTCAGCTTCTCAAGTAATTAATTTACCTAAAATTGATAACATTAAGAGAACTATAATTCAAAATAAAAGAGAATTTGATGTATTTACATTCTCTACAAACCCAGATATTGCTGCTACAGCAAAGGAAATTAGTAAATTATACAATCAACTATTTAGAGCAATGAATGCTTTAGATAAATTAATGGCTTTAGAAAAGCAAGGTAGAATATAATGAGAAAAAGATCTATAGAAACAACAAAACCATTTGAGGCTGCACAGTCACAAATAGAGGCCTATGATAAATCAATAGGCAAGCCAGTTTCTACCACTTCTTTTACTCAAAATCGTGCTAGAGAAATTTCTCGTAAAAACGATAAAATAAAAGATTTTTCCATTGGTTTACAAGACTTAGATGGAGCTATTATATATTATTTTAATAACACAATTAAACCTCAAGTCTTCCAAGACGGAGAAATGATTAGTGTTCCTATAATATATGGTTCTCCTGAAAGATGGAAATCAATACAACAAGATGG
>Ga0181355_1000509_pt1 | contig 16605 bp, 21 predicted proteins | sample Fa13VDMM15DN_FD_130099 | JGI IMG/M metagenome (GOLD analysis project Ga0181355, IMG submission 130099) | Freshwater viral communities from Lake Michigan, USA - Fa13.VD.MM15.D.N | ecosystem: Environmental > Aquatic > Freshwater > Lake | place: USA: Michigan | collected 2013-09-23 | reverse complement strand
TACAATGGGTGAAGGAGGATTTGTAGCTTGTCAAGATGCACATACAGAGAAGATATTAAGAAGTTTTAGAGACTGGGGTAGAGGATGTTTCTGTCAAGGTAAAGCAAATGCTTTAGAATGTGGTTCATGCGGTATTAGGTTTAGTAATTGGTTGCCTAGTCTTCCTAATGAAATATTTGATCACAAATATACTTATGAAGAGATCGGATACAATTTAAAACCTACAGAGTTACAAGCAGCAATGGGTAATGTTCAGTTAGGTAAGTTAGAAGAGATTGGAATACTTAGAAGAAGAAATCATAAAGCAATTGTTGATATCTTTAAAAAGTACGAAGATAAATTTATACTCCCTAAAGCTACAGCTAAGTCAGATCCAGACTGGTTTGCAGTAGCATTAACATTAAGAGATGGAGTAGGATTTACAAGATCTGAGTTTTGTCAATACCTAGAAGCAAATAAGATTCAAACAAGACCTTACTTTGCAGGTAACATAATGCTACAGCCAGGATACTCTCATTTAATCGATTCAAAAGAAGTAATAGAGAAGTTCCCAGTATCAAGAAAAGTAACAACAGATACTTTCTTCTTAGGATGTTCACCAATCATTACATTAGAACAAATTGAGTATATAGAAACAATTGTAGATAAATTCTTTAATAAATAATATGAAGGTAGCATTCATAACAGAGATGGGTTTTGAGGGAAAGATTTCTTCCAATCATCCAAATATGCGAACAGAGTTTGCTTGGATGCATGCATTGGATGCTGATCATTATAATATACAAAATTATAATTCAATTAATGGGTATGATATTGTCATTATATTGTTCCCACAAGGAAATGTTATGGTAGATACCCACGGTGTAGAGATATCAGCTAGAAAACATGATGTATTAGGATCTATTTTAGAGACTGATTTAGTTAATATATTAAAATCTAATAACAAAATTATTTGTCATATGCAAGAAGGCCCGGTTTGGTTGTTCAATGAATATGACTTAAGTGTACAATTTAGTTATTATAATAAGTTAAATGATTTTGATTTATTATTGGCACACAATGAAAGTGATGTTTTATGGTATAAAGGTTTATTTCCAAATAAAACAGTCGAAGTTATGCCAACATTAATGATTGAACACCAAATCCAAAACTTCGCAAATTCTAAAACAGATAATGTTATCATTGGAGGTAATTTTTCTAGATGGTACGGAGGCTTTCAGAGCTTTATTGTTGCAAATGAATTTGATGGAGAAAAATGGACTCAAGATTCTCATTCTAAACGAACAAATGAAGAACACATCGAAGGATTAAATCATTTACCTAGATTAATGTGGGTCGAATGGATGAAACAATTAGACACATTTAAGTATGCAATACATTTAATGCCAACAGTAGCAGCAGGTACATTTAGCTTAAACTGTGCTTATTTTGGAATTCCGTGTATAGGAAATAAAAAATTAGATACGCAAAAATTATGTCATCCAGAGTTATCAGTTGATGTTGAAGATATTGATATGGCTAGGCAATTAGCTTATAAACTTAACACAGACTCTAAATTTTTTACGTATTGTAGTGAAGTAGCAAAAAAAAATTATACAAAATACTATGATTTAAAATTGTGGAAATTAAAAATGTATGATATCTTTACTAAAATTATTAATTTAAAAGGAAGTATATGAATAAATTTGAAATAAAAGGTACTAAATTAGTTGAAATACCGTATCTAGAACGAGAACTTGAAAAACAAGTTGAATCTGATAAAATTTTAATTGTTGGAGAACGTATTGCAACAGAAGGAATTCTTCAAGCAGTTTTAAAAAGGTCATTTGATTCATGTTTATGTACCGATATTATGACTATGGGTGCTAAAAGTACATTAGAATATATTATTAGTACCGATAATAGAGTTTCATTTATACAACAAGATTTTATTGAAGCTAATGAAGAAACAAAATACAAATATATTATATGTATTAATGTATTAGAACATTTCGGAATGAATTTTGCAGAATTTTCAGGATTTTCCGGTGAGTACGCCGGCGATGATTTTATTCGATGGAATCATGATTTACGTGCAATAGAAAAAATGATAACATTACTAGACGATTCAGACGATGCAAAAATAATTATTACAGTTCCAGCAGGGCAACCAATAATGTCTGGTGATATTAATTCTGGTAATAAGATGCCATTTCTTCGAAGATATGATTATGATAGAATACAGTTAATTAAACAATTGGCAGCTAGAAATAAATGTAACATTGAAAATACATTTTATTTTTCTGAAAACTTTAATGATTGGTTTGAAACATCAATTGACGCAACAACAATACAATATGCATCAACAAATAATCCATATTCTCCAAATCTAATTTGGGCGTTTACATTGCAAAAAAATCAAAAATAATGAAGCAAAATAAATTTAGAATAATAACTCCTTCCTATAATAATGAAGAATGTATTGAATACAATCTTGCAAGCATTTTAAATCAAACATACACTAATTAGAAAGTTACTTATATAGACGATGCTACTAACGACAGCTATCAAAAATACTACAACCAAGAGTTGTTTAAACAAAAAATAGATAATATAATAAATACATGATAGTACAGATAGCCCAATTTAGAAACGAGTTAGCTCTTGTTAAGGAATTACTCCCAGTTTGGACAAAGTATGCAGACGGGTTTGTATTCCTGCTAGACACTAACACAGACGGTACATTAGAATATCTTACAGAAGTTAAGGAGCAGTATAACATACTAGACATACTAACTTATACAGAATCTGACAATGTATTAAAGATTGAAACAGATAATAGACAGCTACTTTTTGATACAGCTAAAAAGTACACAACTAGGATAATATGTTTAGATGCAGATGAATACCTTGACGGTAGCATGTCAAAACAAGAGCTAATAACTTTACTAGATGACAATCCAAATACAGTGTTTCACCTAAAGTGGATACAATATACCTCAGTAAACAGTATACGAGTAGACGGTCCTTGGAAAAATAACTACAAAGATAGAGTTGGAAATTACACCAAACCCTGTAAGTTTGTTAAAACTCAAATGCACTCAACCCACTTACCTCTACCAGAAAATCAACAAGTAGTAGATCCCTCTACTTTATTTATAGCACACTTACAGTGGATAGATAAAAACCATGTTGCTATTAAGCAATATTTCTGGAAAGTTATGGACTTTGTAAACAATAAAGAGTTCGGAGTACAAGTAGCAGGTAATGCAGCATATGATGCATCTGTGAATGACTTTAATTGGGAAGAAGAGTATTTTGAATATCCACTACAGGTACGAAGCGATATTTTTAGCGATATTAGTAACAAGGATAATTATAGAGTTAGTTGGATTAAAGAACAAATTGATTTACATAACATACCTAATCTTGGGGATTGGGGTTTAACTATACATGAAAGCATTCCAATGTACTTCTGTACTGCAGCTGATGCCAAACACTTTCCACTACTTCTCAATATGATAGGAAGTATTCACAAATACAATTACAATGACACAGTAGAGATCAGCGTATACGATTTGGGATTAACAGAGCAGCAAAAGAAAGAGCTTAGTACAATAAAGAGAGTATCAGTATGTACAGTAGAGAGGACTAACCCTGAGATATTAACAGATATAGAGACGGGAATAAATCGAGTTGCAAAAGGACTTTTCTCATGGAAGCCAGTTATTATAAAAGACTGCCTAGATAAATATCCCTACGTACTATACTTAGACTCAGGTACAACTATTCTTAAACCTTTAGGTAACCTATTTAGTCATATTAAAAAGAACGGATATTTACTTTTTGATTGTGGACATTCAATAAAGTGGATGACAACAAAATACCTTATAGATAAGTTTGAGTTAGAGGGGAGTGATTTGTTGAAGGAAACAACCTTTGGTATAGATGCAGGATTCCAAGGAGTGTCTAGGGATATGTATGATTCCTACGTATTACCTATATATGAGCTATCAAAAGATATTAGAAATTTTACTGACGATAGAAGCTGCCCAGAAGGATGGGGATGTGGTAGACACGACCAAACTTTATATAGCATATTAGCTCGGCAACTAAACTTAGATATACAGTATCACGATGTAGAAGATTGCACATTAAACACATACTATGGAAAAGTACCTTTCCACATAACACATGCACCGTCTAACGTAAACCAAGAGACAGTTATCTTTAGATCTAGATGGAATTTTAATTATAATATTTATAAATCAAATGTTAATTACATTAAAAAACTTTATAATCTATCAATAATAACAGCCATTGGACCTCTTACGGTATATGAGAAGTTTATACCAACATACTTTAGTAATATTCAAGAACAGGTAAATTTTAGTAAAATTGAATTTGTAATAATATACAGTGAATGGAGTTCGGAATTTGATCCATACATAGAATACCCTAATATAGTTTTTGTTAAAGAGGATAAACAACTTGGAGTATACAATGCTTGGAATATAGGAATACAGAATGCTACTGCAGAATTTATATCAAACTGGAACGTAGATGATTTAAGATATCCAATTAATACTGGGATTAAGCAAGATGTATTACGTAAGAATTTAGAAGTAGATTTAGTATATAACTACTACGTTGCTACTACTACAAAGCAACTAGAGGCGGGAATATCTTTAGAAAACATACCAGTACAGGAATACCCAGACGACTACCACCTACATACCCACATTGCCTGCATGGCTGGTCCAGACCCTATATGGAGAAAAGCCTTTCATACATTCTACGGATTATTTGATTATCAGAATTATTCTATTATTGCTGACTGGGAAATGTGGAGACGAATGTCAACCCAGGGAATGAAAATGAAGCTTATTCCACATGTACTTTGTATATATGTTGATCACGAACAGACAATAAGTAATAGTAGTAGTATAAAATTAGATGAGCAGAAAGTAAGACTAGCAAAACAGTACACCTATTAACATTATGTAATCTATGGAAAAAAGTAAACTAAAAGTAGCAGTTTGCCTAGCAGGACAATACCGAACCTTTAACAATATAGTAGTTCAAAATTCACTCCAACATTTTTTGTTTGATAAATATGATTGCGATACCTATATCAGTACCTGGGATGATGCAGGAAAGTCTATAAATTCAATATCAGAAGCAGATGTTGTAGAAAAATCACAAGTAACTGTAGAGGATATACTACTACACATACCAAATGCAGTGGTAGAAATTGAAAGCTATAAAGAGTGGTATAATCTATTACCTAAAAACCTGACTACACTTATAGGTTTGGCAACACAACACAGTGGGTGTATTCCACAATTATATAAAAAGTATAAAGCATTTGCACAGATACCAAAAGAAAAGCACTACGACTTTGTTATAATGACTAGACCAGATATATTTCTATTCAATGAATTTTATTTAGAAAAGATAAAGAACACAGGAGTAATTTGGAACTGTAATCCTAAAGATACTTGGGCCTATTTCCCTAATAGAATTTTTGATATATTATACCTAGGAGGAAAGAGTGAGGTAGAGAAGCTATCACAATGCTACCTACATGTGGAGAAACTACTAGACGACCCTTTTCAGTCAGGATTGCATCCTCTAGATTGTTGTAAAATGCTCTACAACTATGCTAAAACTTTCTGCAAATTAGAAGTAGAATCAACAGAAACGCTTTTAGGAAACGTCTACAGAGATAGCAACTCAGTAGAATATAACTGCACCAATAGTGGGGTAGACTTTATTACACTTAAATCTAAATTAAACTTATGATAAGTATTTACGGCAATTGCCAATCTAAGGAAATAGCTAATATGTTAGGTACTTCTAAAAATTTTACACAAAGATATGGAACAGCTTCTTACCAGGCTTTTAACTATGTATTTGAAAAAACACATAGACCTGTAGATGAAATAATTCAGAACTTTAGAAAAACAGACATACTAATATATCAACCTCTTTCAGATAAACACTTTCCATATTCAACAAATCATTTAATTAAGTACCTACCTGCACACTGTACTTTAGTTTCCTTTCCATATATATTCAACGATGCTATTTGGGGATATCCAGTCGAAGGTAATTACAAAGACGCAATAAATGGTGATTTCGATCTACCTGAGGGTTATATGGATATATTAGATAGGTTTAACAGAAATATAGCACTTACTAGGGAGAAAGAATCAGAAACTGCAATCAAACTGTCAGACTTCATACAGGAAAATTTTAAGGAAGTGGAGCTGTTTTATACACAAAACCATCCTACACCTGTTATAATAAAAGAAGTATGTAGGCAAATTATGGAGTACTTGGGTATTGAAAACGACTTAGCTACTTTAGACGTAAATATATACAGTACGTATTACGGAGACTTTAGGTGGCCAATACTACAAGCTGCTGTAGATGCTTTTGACTTTAAGTATCAAGTTAAGTATCAAATTATTTAAAATATATAAAAGATGATAGCAGTTATTCCAATGCTAGGTGTAGGAGAACGTTTTACAAAAAATGGATACTCTGAGAGTAAGCCTTTTATAAGAATAAATACAGAGATCCTTATCACGAAGGTAGTTAGCAACCTGTACGAGCATTTCTCTAAAATAGTAATCATATGCAGTACGGAAAATGCTGAACAGGTTAGAGCTCTTTTTGATGAAAGGGTTACCATTGTAGAAAGCGCAATACCTACTAGAGGAGCAGCAGAGACAGTTCTGCTTTCGTATCCACAGTTAGGAGAACAAGAGCAGATAGTTTGTATGGATTGCGACACAGTATTATCACAACAAGCTTTACGTAAACTAACACAAGTAGAGCGTAATGGTATTTTAAGTTTCATAGACGAAGATCGCACAGGACTGTATAGTTACCTATCATTAGATAGAAGTGGAAGTATATTAGAAATACGAGAAAAGGTTGCTATAAGTGATATTGCAAATGCTGGAGTATACATTTTTAGCAATAGAGAAATAATGAAACTTGCTTGTGAAAGCATACTAGGGCAAACAAACGAACTATATCTTAGTAAAGCAATACAAGTCCTGATTAACCAAAACCACCAAGTCACATCCGTAGACATTTCAGGAGAGTTTACATGCTACGGAACACCTTACCAATTACAGAGCCAAGCTAGGAATGAAAATAAAGATAAACAATTAACTTTATGCTTTGACATTGATGGGACACTTGTGTACGATTTATACACTAACCCCAAAGCAATAGAGAAGAATGTACTATTCTGTAATCAAGCATATAAGAGTGGATGTAAAATTATATTACATACAGCTAGAGGAATGCTATCGACAAACTCAAACATTCAAGAAATAGAGGCAAAACGTCCTCACATAGAAAAAGTTTTAAAAGAATTAAGTGTGTGTTATGATGAGATAGTGCTAATGAAACCTTATGCAGACATTTACATCGATGACAAGGCTATACCAGCTTATAAGAATCTAGAGAAGGCAACAGGACTCTATTTATCTGAAGAGCATACAGCTAGAGCTCATAACAAAATTATTGTAAATGGAGACACTGTTGAGAAGCAAGGAAGCATTCAAGGAGAAAGATATTACTATAATACACTTCCAGAACATCTGCATTCATACTTTCCAACAGTACTCAGCACTACACCAGAAAGCCTACAACTATCTAGGATAACAAAACCAACATACTCCTCTCTGCTGCTTTCTCAGAGACTTTCTAAGATGGATATAGGTATCCTAGTAGACTCCTTAAATATACTTCACAACTCTATCTCAGACGGTATTAAGGTAGACGTTAACTGGGCTTATAACTTAAAGGTTAAGGAGAGGTTTATAAAATTTAGCTCTTTATACAAAAAGTTAGGAGTAGATATTACTAAGTATGAGCAGTTATGTAATATCCATTTTCACAATAAGTATGGACGTATACATGGAGATCCTGTATTTACTAACATTTTTACAGGAGAAGATAAGTGTAGTTTCATAGATATGAGAGGAGAGTGGGACAACAAGTTAACAGTTGGGGGAGATATATACTATGACTTTGCTAAAGTTTTACAAAGCTTAACAGGATACGACTACGTATTACATAATGAGCCTATACAGAAGGAGTACTTGAAGAGCTTAAGGGATCACTTTCTAAACAAGCTATTACAAACACATCCAACACTTTTAATAGATGAGTTGCGAAATAAAGTTAAGCTACTATATATTTCCCTGATACCTTTTCATAGAGACGATTTACAGAGATGTAAAAGATTTTTAGAGTTGTTAAATACATTTTAAATTACTATATTATAATATCAAAGAAATAGTTATATCCAATTTAATGAGAGCTAAGAACAAACAATCTTTCTTTGCTTTACATTAAATACAGTCAAAAACACAAAACCTACACTATGACGGAAAAAAAAGTATTTCAACTATTAACGCACGTAATGCCATGGGAGGTAGATTATTGTTTAATACTCTTTGATACATTAGGTCGTGCAAAGAAGAGAACGGAGCACTATTATAGAATAGATGTAGCGTTGAACCTATCAAGTTACTGTATAAACTGGGAAGAGTCTAAGCTAGATAAAGATTTTTTTGCGGAGAGGATGAAATCTTACGTTAAGTTGTTGAGTGTATTTGATGAGGTTAACTTGATAGTATATGATGGAGATGCAAATTACGGACACTTAGATCTTCAAAAAGCTGTAATCAAACCAGATAACGACTTCTACATATCAATTTGCCCAGACCAGCTATTTGATCCAAACATACTGCACTACTTTGAGCAAGCAACCTACCTCATTCCTCAAAAATACTTTTTAATAACAGCGGAAATTCCTAAATTCTGGGACCCGAGCTGGGATATTATAAGCAATAGCGCATATAAACATATGTCACCACACCCGGCAGGATACGATTTTCTGTCCATAGACCGATATGATCCCCTGCATATTGCAGCAACGGAAGAGGTAAGCTTGGTGAAATTGGATGATATTAAGTTTGCAGGCTGGCTAGATTTATATAACAAAGACTTCTACGAGAACTTAGTTCCAGTTCCTGATCACTGGGAAGGGTATGGTCAATGGGATTTGTATGCAATGTCAGTAATACAGAACCTTAAACAGTTAGGGTTGCAAGAGGAGATTATGCAATATAAATTGAAAAATGGGATAACTACCAGTATAGAGTATTCCAACTGGAATTATGGTGAGAATAGAGCTGTATACACATCAAGACTAGTCTTAAATAAGGTAGCTGATCAGAGAGAGCGGTACAATATTGAGCTAAAAAGGTGTATATTTGATCAAGTAAGTAGAATTCATACAAAAAACAGTTAAATGAAGAAGGTAGTTTACGTAACAGGGTGTTTAGGTTTCATAGGATCGTATGTAACAAGAGCATGCCTAAGTAAAGGATGGTATGTTAAAGGAGTTGATAAAGGAACATATGCAGCCAATAAAGCTATATTAAAAGAATTTAAAGAATATAATACCTTTTCCTTTGTCGATTGTGATATAAATGATTTAAAATTCTTATATGATTGCGACTATATTATCAATACAGCAGCAGAGACTCACGTAGGTAATTCAATCGCTAATTCAGATGAGTTTGTTTCTTCAAATGTAAATGGAGTACATAATCTATTGGAGTTGATTAAGAACCATAGGGGAGAGCATTCAGCAAAACCTGTATTACTTCACTTCAGTACAGATGAAGTATACGGAGATATTGAACAAGGAGAACATATTGAAACAGATTTACTTAAACCTTCTAATCCATATTCAGCCACAAAAGCAGCAGCAGATATGCTTGTAACAGCATGGGGTAGAACTTATAAACTTCCTTACATTATTGTACGACCAACTAACAACTATGGGATTGGACAGTATACTGAGAAGTTAATTCCAAAAGCATTAAAACATTTAAAGCTAGGTAAAAAGATTCCCTTACATAACAATGGTACTCCAATCAGAACTTGGCTTCATGCTCAAGACACAGCCAATGCTGTTATAGAGATAATCGAATCAGGAGTACAGAATCAAATATTTAATATCTGTGGAGGATTTGAGCAAAGTAATTTGGAAACCATTAAAAAAGTTCTTACATTGTATAATAAGGATCAGGTTTATATGCTGGAAGATTTTGTAGACTTCTCATATGACAGACAAGGACAGGATGTTCGATATGCTTTGAATGACGATAAGTTAAGAGCATTGGGATGGAAGCCTCAAATTAATTTTGATACTGAATTAAAGTATATTGTGGAATATTATAGAGAAAGATTTATATGGTAAAAGAACAATTAATCCAATTTGAAACTGAAATTGGAGATTCATTTAATAGAGGTGAAATAAAAGCACCAATTCATCTATACTCAGGTAATGAGGATTTAATGATAGAATTGTTTAAAGATGTGGATATAGAAAATGACTGGGTGTGCTGTACCTGGAGGAATCATTACCAGGGATTACTGAAAGGAATTCCAACCGAAGTAATGAGAAAGAATATTATGGAAGGGAAATCTATGGTAGTTAATCTTCCTGAATATAAATTCGTATGTAGTTCTATTGTAGGAGGTATTCCTTCCATAGCAGCAGGTATTGCATTAGCAATTAAGCTTCAAGGAAAATCAAATAGAGTTTGGTGCTGGGTAGGAGATATGTCAGCCGAAACAGGAGCATTTCATGAAGCTTATAAGTACAGTTTGAATCATAACTTACCTATTACTTTTGTTGTAGAGGATAATAAAAAATCAGTATGCACTCCTACTCCAGATATCTGGAAAAGAGAAAGACCATATTATCTTGAATCAGAATATACAGGAGGATTGTTAAGACAAAAGAATTTAATATACTACCAATACACTAATGAGAAGTACCCTCACGCCGGAGCAGGAATGAGAGTTCAATTTTAATACAGAGATATGAAATACTTTGAAGAGTTACAAAAAGCAATGAGTTTGTTAGCAGAGCATCCTAAGACGTTCTTTATAGGTCAAGCAGTAGAGTATGAAGGAACTGGATTATTTGATACCATGGCTCATCTACCGGCTGAAAAGAAATTAGAACTTCCAGTGGCTGAATACTTTCAAACAGGGTTAGCAAATGGTATGGCAATCGAAGGAATGATTCCTGTATCAACTTATCCAAGATGGAATTTCTTACTTATGGGAGTAGATCAAATAGTTAATCACTTAGATAAGTTTATTGAAATGTCTAATGGTAAACTAGATCCTAAAGTTATTATTAGGGTAGCAGTAGGAAGTGAAAGACCAGTTGATCCTCAATGCCAACATAAAGGTAATTTCTCAGAAGCTTTTAGACAAATGACTAAAAATACAGAAGTTATAGAGCTATTTGAACCAGAAGATATTGTTCCTGCTTATGAAAAAGCTTTAAATAGAACAGATGGGATAAATACTATCTTAGTTGAGTTCGGAGACTTTAGTAAAGAGAAGTAATATGAAAATATTAATTACAGGAGGAAATGGATATATTGCTAAGAGCATTAAGAATTCATTATGGGATAGGTATCATATAATTTCTCCTAGCAAACAAGAACTAGACTTAACTGATACTAAATCTGTTGATAGGTTTTTTGAAGGAAAATACTTTGATGTAGTAATTCATACAGCTACTGTAGGAGGTAGTAGATTGCAGGAAGATAGTGAGACTGTTAGCTTCTATAATTTAATTATGTTTTATAATTTGATTAGAAAAAGAGAACAGTTCACCAAACTAATATCATTTGGCTCAGGAGCTGAGCATAAAGCAGAGTATTCTCCATATGGCTTTAGTAAAAAGATTATAAATAAACTTATACATAAGTATGATAACTTTTATAATCTAAGGATATATGCTGTGTTTGATGAACGAGAAAAAGATACACGCTTTATTAAATCTAATATACAACGCTACCTAAATAATGAGCCTATGATAATCTATCAAGATAGATTAATGGATTTTATTTATATGCCTGATTTAATCTCTATAATTGAACATTATATTGAATGTAAAGATTTAGAAAAAGAAGTTGATTGTGTCTATCAAGATGAATCTTCATTAAGTCGTATAGCAGGATTAATAAACAATCTCTCTAATCATAAAGTCTTTATCATATATGATAATTACCAAACATCAGAACCTTACATAGGCAATCCTAAAGATTTACCTATAGCTTTTATAGGATTAGAACAAGGAATTAAAAATGTATATAGTAAATTAAAATGAGAATAAGTTTTGTAATTCCTTCCAGGAACAATTTAAAATATTTAAAACAAGCAGTAGGGTCTATTCAAGAGTATTACGGAACTCAGCATGATATTGTTTTATTAGATGATGCATCAACAGATGGTACTTGGGATTGGATTCAATCCTTAGAAGGAGATAATGTAATTAAATACAGAAACGAAGGTCCAGAGAGACAAGGACATACTGTACTATATGATAAAGGAGTTGAAATATGTAAAACAAAAGCATTCAGTATACTTCATGCCGACATGGTTGTAGCTCCAGGATATGTAGAGAACTTACTTAAGCACTTAAAAGAAAAGACAGTAGTAGCAGCTACTAGAGTTGAACCGCCACTGCATCCGCCAGGACCTGAGAAGTTTGTAAGACTGTTTGGAACAGAGCCGGAAGAGTTTAAGAAAGAAGATTTTCTTGAATTTGTAAAAGAGAATCAAAGTATATACAAAGACCAAACTACAAATGGAATCTTTGCTCCATGGTGTATGTATAAGGAAGACTTCCAAGCTATAGGAGGACATGATAAGCTATTTGCTCCAATGGAGCTAGAAGACTCTGATATCTTTAACAGAATGTACTTAGTAGGATATGATTTGATTCAATCAAGAGATTCTTTTACATACCATATGACTTGTAGAGGAAGTAGATTCAAAGATGGATTAGAAATAGAGGCTGAGATTCCATTACCAGATGGATCTATATGGTATAAGCCAAAAGACTCTGAAGAGTATAAAGCATTAAGAGCTCTTAAATTCAGAGAGTGGTGGAGAAAATGGGGAAGCAATGTATTACATGATGAACTTATGATGCCAAAGGTCTTACCAAAATATAATATTGCATTTGTAGTTAAGCATTGTAACTTACAAGCATTAGAGTTACTAGAACCATGGTGTGATAGGATTTATATTGACGATGAAATGGAAGTACTATTGACAACCTATTATGAGAATGAGCAAAAAAATACCTTATACGACTTAACAAAACGAATACTAAATACAAAACATAACTACCCAGAAGGAGAGAATGATATAGTAGTGGAGTTTGATATAAAGCAATTCAATCAACAATCATTCCAGATAATTCAACAACTACCTGAAATATTAAAAGAGAGCGGAGAGGTAGGGCAATTTGAATTAGATATATTTAAAATAACAATCAATTCACTAGAGGAATATCAGAACGATCTAATAGTATGTAAAAATTAACTATTTATATTAAAAACAATATGTCACTAGTAAACGAAATAAAACAAATACTCTCAGAAGTAACTAAAGTAAACTTTAAAGGACATAAATTTGTTCTTAAGATAGATGTAAACGAAGATCCAAATAAAAAAGGAGTGAAGGTACAATTCCTTCCAACCACATTTACAGGTATGTCTAAGAAGCAACAAGACGATATCGCTATGGAGTTAGCAGCAAAATTAAATCAAGGACTATCATCTCTAGGCTTAGCAGTGGAGAGAGACAGGGAGTTAAAGGATAAAACGATTATAGGCTTCTTTATTTATATAGAGTATTTGAATAAGATTATAGTTAATGCTTTAAATCAAGCAGCACAAACACCTAACAATTAAATATAATAAAATGGCAAAGTTTTGTTTTTATTCAAAAAGTAGCCCTACACAAGAACCGGTAGGAGTAGTAGATGCATTAAGTAGAGAGGAAGCAATTAAATTCTTCTCACTAACAAAGATGCTACCAGTAAACGATTTTTTAACAATTTTCGAAGTAAAGAGCTATACATATGGTGCACAAGAAGGAATTAAGGAGAGTAGTAAGCAATTACTTAAAGGTTAAGTTCCTACGAATTACTGAGAAAGGAATGAAGGGTAGTAATATGGAGAAAAAATTATTTATTGATTCAATACTACTATTAAGAGAGATTGAAGATAGGAGAGATTTTATGGAATCTGAAATGGGTTTAGATATGTCTTTGTATGAAGAGAAGTTTCTACAAGTAGTTGAAAATCTTTTCAAGATGCATTTTAATAAAGAACAACTAGCACTTATACAATACTACCTATACCAAATACCTTTAATAGAATCTTTTGATGGTAAGATAGATCTTTCAGATGGTAAAGACCTAGTAACAGTTAAATTTGAAACTCCAGAAGATGTTTACAATGTGGTAAGTTCTTTAAAAAAAGAAGATAAAAAGTTTGGTAGATTGAAATAAAGTCCTTATATTTAGATATAGGAATTAACAAACAATAAAAGTTATGGAAAAAATCAAATGTTCAAAGTGTAGAGAAGAGATGCCTAAACTCAGATTAGATAACTACGGTTATGATTTCTGTGTTGAATGCTCTGATGTAAAACCTAAGGTAGGTAGAATTAGAGTTATAGGAGAGGGGGACTATACTGTAACAGAGCTTGATATACTAGATCAAGACACTGCTGTAAAATTACAAGAATTAGAAAATACTGCACGAGGGGTGAGAAATATCCCGCTAGAGGTCTTAAACTTTGATGAAGATGAATTAGGAGATGATGCTAAGGTAGTAGAAGCTGTCGTAGAGAAAGTTTTAGATGATGAATTAGAAGAAGAATTTATCGAGGAGGAAGAGGAAGAAGTATTAGATGAGGAAGACCTAGATGACTTAGAAGACGAAGACGAATAGATGCCACAAGCAAAATTTATATCCAAAGAGGATTGCCTGAGAGCAATGGAAAATACTAGAAGTAACCGAGGAGCAGCTCGGTTTCTTCGTTGTAGCTTTGTTCATTATAAAAAGTATGCTAAGACTTATGTGAATGAGGAAGGAATATCTCTATGGGAGGTTCATAAGAATCCAGCCGGAATAGGTATTCCTAAATATCTTCCTAACAAAGGCAAGCAAGCACCTCTTAAAGAATTGATTGAAGGAAAGATATCAGTTGCTTCTTTTGAGCCGGCCAAGATCAAACAGAGATTAATCTTTGAAGGTTACTTGAAAGAGGAATGCAGTAGATGTGGCTTTCATGAAGAGAGAGTAACAGATCATAAAATACCTTTAATACTTCAATTCAAAGATAAGAATAAGGTCAACTATGAGCTTACCAATATAGACCTTATGTGTTACAATTGTTCATTCTTATATTCAGTATCGCCAATCTCAGATAAGCAAGTCATTGCAATGGAAGATTCTGTTGATAAACAAGTAAGAGATTTTGACTGGGAGGTAGATGATGCAATGAAAGAGCATTTGGAATCATTAGGGCTTTGGAAGGAAGCACCAGCAGATGGTTCACAATACATCTCAGAAAACTATAAAAGACATGACAAAGAAGAAGACTAAACCTTCTAGAGAAAGAATTGTAGCCAACAAGCTTGTAAAGCAATCTGAGCAGAATGAAAAGCTGAGAGAGAAAACAATTAGTAATTCTTTTTGGAAATTGTTTAAAAAATAGTTGCTAGAACGAATCTTTGTTCGTATATTTAGGTATAAATAAAAAAGGTTATGGCAGAAAAGACAGGCGCTACGGTAAAGAAGCTTTACGATTTTAATACCTCAGGAGTATTAGAAGTGAGTATTAAAGGTAATTGGTATAGAACTACCTCAAACGAATTCAGATCATTTGACGGAAAGAGAAGAATAACTGAACCTATCAAACAGCCAGGGTTAGGAGAGAGTATGTTTGATGTTCCGATGCATACATATGATTATAACGGTCCAGTTTATGTACTACTTACCAACCTAGAGGTAATTAGAATGGATACTGAGACTGTAGTAACTAATCCAGAGATGCCAGTAGTAGAAAAATTACAAATAAATAATAGCCGTATATGAAAAAACTAAAAATAGATTCGTTAGAAGAACTAGAAAGTATCTTCAGAGAGAAGTCAGAAGATATGACAGCTGCTATTCGAGATTCCATACAAGAGGCATTGGAGAAGAAAAAGAAGACTGCTATACTTTTTGAGATAGAGATGGAGGGTATGGAGAATGTTTTTGAGATATCTCTTTCAAGCAAGGAGTGGGGTATAGCTCTGGAGAATTGCTTAAGACATTATCAAGAATGGGAAATGGCAGATGATGCAATTGATACATGGCAATTAATACAAAAAATAAAATAATGGGAAATTTGGTAAAAGTATTTACGTGCGAGATAACTGGAATTAGTACAACATATACCTATAGGAAAGACAGTATTGTGAGTGGTATAGAGAAAGCAGAGTTTGAATATCCTAAAGAATACTTAGATGAATTCAATAAAAAGGAAAAAAGACAGAGTAGTCTTCCAAAGACAAAACAAATGTACTTAAACCCTAAGACAGGAAAAGAGGTTGGTTACTATAGAGCTAAGAATTTAGGCCTTGTAAAATAATTTAAAAAAAGTTACTAAATAAGTTGCCTAACAAAGATATAGTTCTTATATTTAGGTATATTA
>Ga0181355_1000507_pt1 | contig 16643 bp, 11 predicted proteins | sample Fa13VDMM15DN_FD_130099 | JGI IMG/M metagenome (GOLD analysis project Ga0181355, IMG submission 130099) | Freshwater viral communities from Lake Michigan, USA - Fa13.VD.MM15.D.N | ecosystem: Environmental > Aquatic > Freshwater > Lake | place: USA: Michigan | collected 2013-09-23 | reverse complement strand
GAAAACAATAACCTATTGGCATTAGTTCTTCTCAAGTGTTATAGTTACATTTTTAAGGGTTGCTGTGCCTTGATTTGTTTTTACTGTAACGAAAATTGTTTCAGTTAAAAGGAATGCATCTACGTCAACCTTGTATACAACACCGCCTTTTGTTACTGTAGTAAATCCTGTAGAAATAGTAGCGGTAGTGTCAGGTACAAGGATCTCATCGCCAAGAGCATCAGGAGAAAGAAGAACTATAAGAGATGTTGGAGCAGGGGATCCAGCAAGAGCCTGAACCTGGATATAGATGCCAGATATTTTAACAGCAAATCTTCCACCAACTGGTAGCTTAGTTCCTGGCAGTGGCTGTAATACATTGTTTAAAATATTAATCCCAATAGGAGTAACAAAGGAGGTTGACAGTGCGGTACTCAGTATTGGTGTTGAAACAGGATAAATTTGTGGTGAAGTAGCGGGCATGAATATATTCCTCTAATTAAAGTGTTTATTTTTTCTTATCATGAGGCATACTATTTAGCCCCTTTCTTTCTGTTGGTGGATCTCTTTACAACTCTTTGATTTGAGGCTCCGTAGCTACCACCTTTTGAAAGCGGCTTCTTGTGATCAACTTCTTTGCCATCGCCTTTCTTTAAGCCATTATCTTTTCTTGCCTTGTTACGGGCAGCACGATCCTTCTTGTCTTTTGGACTAGCATGATCGCGAGCGTATTCTTTTTTATAATTTCTAGGCATTAATTACCTCTACTTATGTCCATTTCTTTCTTGGCAACATCCTGTCTTCCCTTTGCTATGGCGGCTTCGCGAGACATACCTTCTTTCTGATATCGGATAATAGCTTCATCAAGCATCTTCTGCTTTTCAAAAGGTGACAAGATTATATTCTTTGTAGAAGTTGTCTCTCTTGTTGGCTTACCTAAATCGGCACCCTTCAGTTTATATGGCTGAGCTTTTCCAGACTTAAGTTCCTGAAGTTCTTTTATGATCTGACGAGAAGCATTGTCCTGTGCAGTAAGCCAATCAGGAGCCTTCAAAGCAGTTTGAACGCCAGTAGTATATAAGAACCAATTTCCATCTTTACCACGCTTTAGTTCTGCTCCAGCAGGATCTACTCCAGCAGCCTTAGCAGATGTAGCAGCCCAATCGTTTAGAGTTCTTTGGAAGCCAAGTTGCTGAGCAATCATCTGGTCCAACAAGAAATTATATTTACCTTGTTCGTTTCCAAACTTCCATTGGTAACCACCCCATGTGGGTTCTCCCTTAGCAATAATCTTTGCATTACCATCAGGATCCTTGACGGGCTCAAGATAATATCTTTCTTTTACCCAGTCCCAACCCTCATAGTTTAGGATCTGAGTAGTGTTTACTATCATGTTTGCTGGGAACATTCCGTGTGCTGCGTCTTCTCTTGGTGATAAAACTTCGCTCATGCCTGACATAAATTCTCCACCAGGAGTTCCTGTAACTGTTTCATAGAAAACAGCAGCTCCAAGGCCAAGTAATCTTTCTTTGTTCCAAGCATCGTAGATTGTATATAATCCACCAAAGAGTTTAAATATAGACTGTACCTGAGGAAGTCCAGGTCCATAGAAGACTGTACGATATCCATCATAAATCTTGTCACCAGCACCAGTAAACATTCTCCCTTCAGACCATGATGCTGGAAGAACTTGTTGCTTACGTAAATATTCTTCTTCTAGTTTTTTATTGATCAGGACTTGTTTGAAGAATGCATTCTGTGCTCCAGGACGACCAAGAGCAACAACGCTTTCAACCGCCATTTGTCTACCGAATGAATAGAACATATTCCAAGAAGCAATTAACTTTCTTTCTGCTTCTGGAATTGCAGCATAATCAAGCAAAGTATTTCTTGCAAGATTGGCTGCTTCACCTTCTTGTAGGCCCCTACGAAGTCCTTCTTCAAATACTGCTTCACGGAATACATAGTCTGCTTGTGAACCTACATCATTTGCAAAAGAAGTATTTCTACTAAATGGTCCAACTGAACGTCTTATTGTTTCAACAAGAGATGGAGACATTCCTTCAGAGTTTACCTCCAAGGCTCTCATCATATCTTGTGCTACACCAGAAGAAACATCAAACTTTGCTTGAGACACAACATATACGTTTCTTTCAAAGATTTTACGAAGGGCTTTTTTATCATATACTTTTCCACTTGGAGTAACAATTGCGTTTTTAATGGTGTCAGTAGATAACCATTCTGCTGCATATCTCATTCCTCGTCCAACTGCTCCTTCAGATGCTGCTAGCTTAGTAAGGCCTGCTACACCTAAACCTCCCCCTATAGCACCTAGGAAAGCACCAGTTGGTCCTGCTGAGCCAGCTCCTACTATCGCACCAGCTACCGCACCACCAAAGCCAGCAGAAAGCGGAGCATTGGCTGTTTCTGCAGCTCTAACAAATGGTCTTGTAAATGAGCCTGGAACTGCCTTTAGTACTGTTAAGAAGTAACCTGGACTTGTAACTGCTGCAATAAGTGGAGCTGTAATGTTGTTAGGTCCAAGGAAGCGACCATTGAGTGACCAGATACCACCAAGCATTCCACCAAAAAGATTTCTTCTCGCTGTCTGCAGGACACCTCTAACAGATCCTTCCCACCAAGCAGCAGCAGGATTATTCTTTATAGCAAGTTCTTCAACTGCTTCTTGCCAGAAACGATTTTGTGTTGAAAGATCATTGATAAGCTTAGCAGTCTCAGGGTCAAAAAGACCAACGTAATTTTGCATATCTTTGATTACATAGTTTAGGGCTTCAACGCCTCTGCTTTCTGTAGAGAATTTAAATCCAAGTGTATCAAGCTTTGCTATAATATCCTCAACTCTTAATTGTAATGCGTCATCAATCGTAGCACCTATCACTACTTTCATACGACCTTTTAAGGCATTATCACCTGCATCTTCAGCTTCTGCCATTATGGTTCTAAAGTTAATTTCCATACCTGGTGGAGTAGAAATACCTCTGCTTGAAAGATCTGCTACTATTTCACTTCCAAAAAGCTCCATGTCGTTTTTAAATGTATTATAAAATTCAGCAGAAAACTCTCCAGGTCCAGAATATACTGGACCATAGAATTTTTTACGAAGACTTTCTCTTGCTTTTTCATTTAGCAATGCTACATCTCCAATGCCATCTCTCATTATATCATTTAATGTATTAAAATATATTTGTCTTATTTCTTTATTAAGATTAGGGCCAATTAATCCTCTTGAAATCAAGCGTGCATTTGTATAATCAACAAGAGCGTTGTTAACTTTTCCTTGTAATCCAAGAAGTTCTGGAGAGTTGGGCCTTATAAAGCCTGTGGGGCCAATCTGATTTATCTTTCTAATTAAAGTTGTTAATTCTGCTTCTACCCTTGCGGCTTTGTATGGCTCATCAAGTTTGGCCAAAACAAGCTCTACATCACTAGCTGCAGACGATCCGATAACAATCTCTGGATGCTTGGCAAGAATTTCAGAACCAAGATCTGTAATTACCTTAGACAATCTTTGGTCTAATATTTTAGCAACAATCAATTCAGTATATGCTTTTTGTCCAAATAGATTTGCTAAACCTCTGGTTTTTAAAAATAATGTATTTTTCTTTAACTCTTCAACCATAAGATCAAGAACATCTATAGTGTAAGATCTTTTACGAGTTACAAATATTGAAGCATCAATAATGCCATTTTCGTCACCAAGAAGCCTTAATTGCTTATCAATAACTACATCAATAGTTCTTGCAATATCTTCTGCTTCAGCAGATAGACCAAAGAAGCGTGTTAAGAAATCTCTATAGATTGGCCTTAACTTATCTACAGTAGTTGCACCATTAACTATGGCATCGCCAAATATTTCAGTTACAATCTTTTCATTTAGAGCTTCTGATCCAGACATTCCATCCTTAATCAGCTCACGCATTTCTCCTGTAAACTCTCCAAGCAAACTATTAATCTTTACCTGAGATTGTCTAACAAGATTGAGGATTGGAAGTGGAGCTTTTGAGCCGTCAATGATTTCAGCAATAGTTCTTTTTGTAAAGACTGATCTTATAGCAGATGCTCCAGTTGACATTTTTCTTTGGATTAAACCTGTTGCTGATGCTGCCCCTTCTATAACTCTAGACACTCTTCCTGTACCAAACATTCTTCCGACATTTGATATTGATGCAGCAAGATCCAAGTTTGATATTTTCTGTACTGGAATTCTAAGTAGGTCTTCTGTTAGTCTTGCTGATGGAACTCTTCTGTTAAGAGGTACTGCGGAACGTTCAGTTAACTTTGATGCTGAAGATGGAGTTACAACCTCTCCCCCTTTAAGCATTTTTCTGGCGGTTCTTGTGCGAAGTACATCAACAGCATCATTGAATTCGTCTACAGTTAGTACAACACCTTCTTCAAGTTTGGTTGCAAGTTCTGACCAATATTTTGCTGTTGCAACTTTTGCTGGACCTATTTCTTTTGCAATAGCACTAAGCAAAGCCTGTCTCCCACTTGCTGGTACAGTAACCTTTCCATTAACAACTGCTTTGGCGGCATTTTCGGTACCCCATATTGCAGATTTAACAGATGCATCTATCTTTGCTCCTACTTTTTCCCAAGTAGAAGCTTTTACTATTGCAGTAGGAGATATAAATAACCAGTTGTTATAATCTGTTTTAGCAAGATCTTCTAATAATCTTTCTCTAATAACCGTATTACTTATTAAATCATTAAGCTCGTCAAGTCTTGAAAGTCTAAGACCATTTTCAAATGTATCTAAATATGTAGCATAACTTACTGCCAAGTCTTGAAATTGTTCTCTTGAAATTTTACCAGTTGTTCTTATGGAATTAACAATAGGACTAGCGGTATTTATTAAACGCGTTAACTCTTCTGAAATTACTAGACCAGCCCTTCTAGCCCTTATGCCAGCATTACCTACTAACTGAACCTCTTCTATTAAAGCTGCAGTTGCTATTTTTCCCATAGATGATTGAGGCAATCTTTCTGCAATACCTAGTACCTTCTCTACATCTTCTGCTCCAGAAAGGGTAAGAATACTTCTTGCTGTACTACTTAAAAGATTAAGCTCCTTAAGTTCGTCAGGAAGAGCCTCTCCAGATACCTGAATTTCTTTTAAACGTTTTGTAATCTGAGGTGCTAAAATCTCAGCAACATATTCAGAAACAGGCTTTGTTCCAATAGCTGCTTGACCAATTATCTTTGCCCTATTAACTACCTTCTTTGTTGCAATTAATGCCCTCTCAGTTATTGTTGCCCCAGCTACATTAGGACTAATTAACTCTGCAATCTTGGCAGCTTGAGAAGTTCTGTACATCTCTCCTACCATTGGAGCTAGTCCAGATGATATTGGAGAAGCAATCTTTTGACCAGCTTTTTGTAGGGCTTCGCTAGTTTTTGTTAGTCCTACTCTTGAAGCAGCACCAGCAAGAGATGCGTCTGCTGTTAGCTTTGACGATGCCATTCCAAATTTAGCAATATTAAAATCTAACTTTGCTCCACCAACTACTGCTGCTAGAGGCTCAAAAGGATTAATAGGTAGCGCAATCTCTACACCAAGACCAAGATAGAATGGGATCATGCTATCTTCGCCATAATAATATTGTGCAGCAGGAAGATCTGAGAAGTCATCTCCCAAAGATCTTCCGACAGCAACAGCAAATGCTACGTCATTTAGATAATTGCCTGAAGATAACTCTGGCTTCTTTGTTATACCTGAGCCAACTTCTCTTGCACCGCCAACAACATAAGCAAGGGGATTATATTTCTGTAGGTAATCTGCAGCAGAACCTTCTCCTTTGTTAATTCCTATCCAAGCTTCTTTCATTCCCTTGTCAACAAGATAATTTGTATCTTCAGGATCTACTGGAGTTCCGTCCGCTTTGACATCGTAAGTTAAGGATCTTATTAGTGGCTGAGTTACAACTCTCCAAGCTCCACCAAGAGAACGCATGAATGCGCCAGTTCTGCTTTCCATCAACTGTCCGCTTGGAGCAGTATCAGTCATTACAAACTCAAGACCTTTTTGTAAAAGACCAGCCTCTGGCTTAGCAGGTTCTCCTCTAAGTTCTCCTTGCCAAAGTTCACCAATAGCTTTTGATTGATCTTGGACCGCAATAAACTCAGGAGATCCTGGTTTTATTTCTGTACCATCTTGTCTAGCATTCATAAGAAGAATAGATGTAACCTCAGTTTCAATTGCTTGTCTGTGTTCGCTAATCTTTTTTCTTCTTGTATCATCTCTTGCTTTAGATCTTTGAGTTTCGTCTAAAAATACATATCTAGAAAGGTCACGATTAACTTCATCTTCAATCTGTGCGTTTAGTTCTGCAGATCTTTCTGCTCTTGACTTTCTAATTTTTAATGCGCTTGCGCTTTCAAGAGGTTTTCTTTCAAAAGCTTCGCTAAATCCATATTCTCCAGATGCATATTTCTCTGGGTCAACCGTAGTATCTGCATCTTCAATAGCTGCATAGGTAGAAAAATCTCTAGGAACTCTAACAATAGCATTAGTAAGTTGCTGTGCTCTTGACTGAGCTTCCGTTTGAGAGGCACCCTGATCAGTCATTTGCTTAAAGAATATATCGTAGGCTTTTCTTTCTTCGTCTGTTAGCTTTGCTTTGTATTCGTTTATAGGAGCAGCAGCAGTAAGACCTGTGATATCTCCTGCAGGAGCTTTTTCTACAATAGGAGTTCCAACAGGAGCAGCTAGGATTGTGCTAGGTGTAGCCTGAACATATCTTTCTTGTTTTTCTAGAGGACCATCTTCTCCCATTATTCCAGCTTCAACAGGAGGAAGACCTACGTCTTCTTCTGGCGGAAGCTCATTAATAATGCTATCATCAATAATATCCTGACGGATTTTATCTGCATCTCTTTTTAGTCTTTCGCTTTCAGTCTCATAACCAGATGAGATAAAGCCTTCATCAGCAGGAATTTCATCAGAAGAATAAGAGATTGGAGGTGGAGGAGATACTATTGTAGGGACAGCGGAGGCTGCTGCTACCGCTTTCTCTCTAACAATTTCTCCAGTCCTTCTTGCAAGAAACTCTTCAGCTACTCTTTGAGATCTTACTGATAACTTTTTGTAGCGCTCAAGATCATCTCCTGAGAGTAGCTCTTCTGGTTTAGCCATTCTTTATTCCTCTATATATAGAGTTTTATTTTAGCCCTAAAACTACTATGATCCACTTGGTTTATTATTTAAGTATGTCTCATATGACGAACCAAGAACATTATAAAGAACTTTTCTTTTTGCTTCTTTAGCTTTATCAGCTCCACCAAGAGTTGCAGTCATATCAGTAGAATTAGTTGTAGAACCAGATACTTCATTATAAAGATCGTCAAACTTTAATTCGCCTTTATCATATCTTGACTTGATATCGCTATAGATTAATCCAACTGGATCATCAGCAGCAAAAGTATCAGGTGCAAACTTTCCATTGTTAGCTGCAATTGCTTCACGGGCAGCTGCTGTATACCCCATGATTTCCTGAGCTGCGCCGCCGCTGAAGCTCGTTGCGGGTGCTCTCCTACCCTTAGCCCCTTCCTTTGGTCCAAAGCGACTGTCGGGGCCTGGAGGCGTTCTATATTGCATTGATGTTCCAAGGGCTGGATTAGTCATATCTTCGCCCTGCTCAAAAGCTCTGCGTGCTCTTGCGGTTTCTGGAGCATAAAAAGGAGCAGCCTTACCAAACCCTCTTTGAGTTCTTTCAGGATAATAAAGCTCTGCGGCTCTGCGCTGAATATCATCTGCTGTTGGAGCAGCAACTTGGTATGGCATTTGATAAGGACCAAGCGCTTCTTTGCGTTGTGTTAGCTCACCTTCTCTAATGTAAGTCTGAAGAGTTGGATCATCAATATTTGTAAGAGCATAGTTTGTAAGATCAAAACTATTTTGAGGATTTATAAAGTTAAGTTTTCTGCCCAATAATTTCTTTGCAGTGTCAAATTCAGTAGTTCCTTCTGCAAATCCAGAGATTTGAGTTATCTTTGCATTTACTAGCTGTTCAGCCTTAAGAGCTTCTGTACCATCAATCTTTCCATCATTCTTATAAGCCTGTATTGCTAAGGCTCTAAGTCCAATTTCAGTTTCTGATACAAGCTGACTATCTGCAGAAGGCCCAGTTCCTGCTATATCTAACTGGTCTTGAATATATTTTAGAGCAGCCTTAGCAGCTCCTAGAGATGTTCCAGCCTTACTCATAACGTCATCTTGAAATGCTTTCTTATCTTCTTCAAGAGCTTGACTATCTTGATCTGCTACTGCAATACCAAACTTAGCAGCAATAGCTGCTTTAATTTTGGAAGCTTGAGCAGTAGTCATTGGAATTCCCTGTTGGACTACACCAATTTGCTGTTCCATTTCTCTGTAAGCATGAATAGCAAGAGATTGCTTTTGTCCCTGAGATAATCCACCAAATGCTGTGGCAAGTTCTGGTGAACTAATATAAGCGTCAATACCAGCATCAATAGTCTGAGCAGAAGAAACTGCTCCTTTTGTCTGTGCTGCTTTTGTTGCTTGATCAAGAGCACCTGGAGGTGGAGTGAATGTATCCTGAACAGTCTTTAGAAGATCGGCTTTAATTGCAGATACCTTGGTTGTCTCGGAAGCAATAGTTTCACTAACTTTTGTATATTCTTGAAGAAGAGTAGTACGCCAATCACTACCACCCTTTCCACCTTTTGCAGCAGCAGTTGCTAAAGCAGCAGAAAACTCTTCACGTTCTTTACGAAGAGCAGTTAATTCATCTTCAACACTTTTAAATGCAGCTTTTCTATCTTCTATATAAGCAACATCTGAAGTATATTTCTGCTTCAATTCAGTTTCTGCCCACTGAAGTCTTTGTTTTAGTATTTCTTGTTTACCTTTTAAATAGGTAGCTGCGTATCCAGTGCCAACATTAACTGCCATTGGTAGTGGTGCAGGTAAAGGTCTAATAGCCATTAGTAACTCCCGTAGCGTTGATATTGTAGAAAGTTATAATCTTGCTGAGCTTTTGTCTGTTCTTCTGCTGTTAAAGTACCAGACTGCAATTGCTGAAGAAGTGCATTTTCTTGTTCTGCATAAGCATCGTTCATAGCCTGTTGTCCGAAACCTTCTGAGACTTGTCCAGCAACTTGACCCATTGCCTGAACAGATTGAAGATTTGCTTCTCTCATAGCATCTGCTCTTTTCTGTTCTTCTCCAAGAAGTTCATAGATACGAGCTTCCTCATTTGCAGCTTCGGCAAGATTTGAGGCTTCAATCTTGTTTCTTGCATCTTGTTCTTGTGCGGCAACTCTTTGTTCTTGTCCGATGCCCATTTTGTAAAAAGATCCAGCACCAAGGTCAGCACCCTGAAGTGCTTGCTGGAATTGTAGCTGTTGTTCTCTGCGAGAAGTTCTCATTGGATCAATAAGCTCAGCTTCTAACTGTGCTCTTTCTGCATCTGTTAAACCAAGAGTACCAAGTTCCTTTCTACGTTGTAGCTCGGCAAGTTCTTCCATCTGAGCTTTAGCTACAGCATCTTGTTTATATCCAACAGATCCTGCTATACCTCCGCCGATTGCGCCGACACCAGCACCTATCAGAGTTCCAATTCCAGGATATACAGCAGAACCAACCGAAGCTCCTACCGAAGCTCCAGTAGCAGCACCCTGCAGCCCAGCAGCGGTTCGCTCTTTTCTCATTGCTTGTTCGTATGGATTACTACTCTTTGCCATTTTTGATCCTCATATTAAGTGTTATTTTTTTATAGACCATTTGCGGAAAGAATATTATCATCATGCCAACACTCTAATGTGAAGCCCCAGTTAATTAGGAATATGTTGTTTGATCTAGTAAATCCTTCAAGTCCGATGTGATGCCATCCAACACCAAGCTTTATCATCTGAAAGCCTGTGAAGAATTCTCTTTGTCTCATTGCTGTTGGGAATGGTAGCCATTCTTCATGCGTAAAGCTTCTGCTGTCAACATAAGTAACACCGTCAACGTTGATATTAATTACGCTTTCATTTTCATTAGCTACAGTCATGGTTGCAAGTACATCAAAGGTTTGTACTAATGGACATGCAAAGAACTGGAATAGAGCCATACACTCACGTTCTACATAGAATGATATTGAAGTATTTGGATAAAACTTCTTTAAGGCTACACCACCAGTAGGTTGTGTTGCAGCTCCAGCAAGCCAAGATAACTTTTCTTCTACCGTTGTAAATACTTGAGAACCACAAACTCCAGACACAAAGTTAAATGTATTTGGAAGTGGTTCATAAGATCCCTTCATTATGTGATGCTTTTGGAATGGTCCAGTAATATCTCCTGCAATAACTCCACCGTTTATATATAGTTGGAGTTTATCAAAGGCATCTCTAAAGTCTGTAGCCAAAACTGGGTTACCAGCAACTACAGGTGTAAATGTAAATGACATTATCTAACTCCTTTTCTTAGGACCATCGTACCGAGGTTCATTCTTTCCATCTTTAGTTGCAATGGATAAAATGGGGCTAGATCTACACTTGCCTGTAGAAAGCATCTTGTATCAACACCTGGAGCTGTAAAATGAATTAATCTCATAATGCCAGTTGTTGCTATTCCTATTTCTCTAATTACAAGTGGGGTAGGACTTTGATGTACATAATTCAAACAACCATGTAATCTTCTGATTGCTTTTGTTTCTCTGCCCACAGTAAGTTCTTCTGCTGCCAAATCATAAACACAGATACCATCGTCAAGTAATCTTTCTGGAGCACTTGTGGATATTGATGGAGGATCTGTTTGAGGTATTGGCATTGGGTCTACAATACCATAGTCGTACCAAACACATCTTCCAGGAAATACTTGCATGTTATCTGAATTTCTTGGAGCAGCTACATCCCAAAATACTGGAAAAAATATCATGCAGTTTGCTGTATCAAATGATGCGGCATATGGAAATGACGCAGCAACAGAAGCGGTTCTAACTCCATACATATTTGCTGAGTAATGTATGCGAAGTAAGTCACCTTGGTTTAAAACTAAATAAGGTGCTACGTCATATTGTACTTTTGCAGATGCGCCGATGCCCCAGTTCAAAGCATAACCTGCTCTACCATTTGCTGTGTTATCTTGTAAAGATCCTCCACCGCCAGTTCCTATAGTGAATGTATTTGTAGTTCCGTTATCCCATTTATTATAAGTATAGCGTGCATCACGCATAATTGGAGATGTTACTGGAAGCTGACGAATATCTATTCCTTCAGAACGAACATTGTCTTTATTGATCGCTGTGGTAGCAGTTGCAACAGCAGTAAACTTTGCGTTAACATCTGTTGCTACGACGTTAGTAGGAGCTGCTGGAGGGATTGGTGCTACGTTGTTTGTTAATATTTTTGACATTTTATCGGTACCTATTGATGGCTAAAAGATTTCCACCTGAGTAATAAGCCATTGGTCTTTGGAGAGTTGATCCAGAATTTCTTGATGGAAGTTTAAGGCCAATCTTTATTTCAGCGGGACCAGTTGCAACTGGAACTGCACCAACCAAATGTATTGTTCCCCATCTCTGATATAAGAAGTGTGTTTCTGAAACAACGTTGTTATTTAAAATTATCTGCCATTGAACCCAGTCACCAGATGCATTACCTGTTATTGCCGTTGGATCAAACCAATACCAACAATTAAATTCTATATGAAGCATTCCTTCAACAAGCTGTACGGACTTTCCATAAAATTCATTGTATTCAAACCCACCAACGTAGTTATCATAAATTAGACCATCAACAGTTGTGGTTGGAATTGTTTCGTCGTATTCGGTAATCCTACTTTCTTCCATCTTAACGTAAGACTGATAATACTGATGGAATGCGTAGTCTTCAAATTTATCAAATGGTATTGATTTGTCTGGAAGATTTTCTCTATCCATACCGTTGTTTAGAATTGAAGTAGATCCATTATAGATTGCATCGAACTCTTGTCCGTCTACAATATTTAATGGTCTTACTTCTCCTTGCTTAGATAATATAGGCATTCATTCTCCGTTAGTAGGCAGACTTAGGTCTTGCTGCTTTTGTTTCTGTTCCGCTTGCATTAAACTCTAGAGAATAATCAATTAGAATAAAGTCGTTGCTTGTCTGTATGCCGACAGAAAATGTTGAAGCCGCCATGTTTGCTACTGGGAATTTAAGCTGAGTGTAGAAAGGTATTTCCCATTTGGCAACAATCTGGTTTACATTTAATGGTGGAGAATAAACAAACTTTCCAGTAGAAGCATTATAGAAGTTTTGCTCTACATATTCTGGGCGTTGAGCTAAACCAAAGTTTGACTGTGTATAGTTGTAGTCCCAATCTTTATTGTAGAATACATTGTAGGTATTAGAGCCTTCAGTAAAACAGTTTAGATAAACTTGCTTAACATGTTTCTTTATCTGTCCAATTCCAAAGTTTAGGTTGGCACCGATCCACGTAGAAACTGGCGGTCCTTTTTCTTGTATTGTATAAAATGCAGGTGTATTTCCAACTGCAGGATTATATATAAACGTATGACCAGCATTTCTACAACGAGAGATAAAGAATAATCCAGTTTCTGCTGGAACCATTCCAGCTGTTGGAAATGGAGCACCTACGGTTTGTCCTACATTGTGTCCAAATATAAGTTCTCCTCTAGCATCTACTGTTAGACATCCTACAGGAAAGCCTTCTCTTACTGACCAGGATTTCTTTTCCATATGAAATACTAGACCAAGATTATTTACAGGAGAACCATCAGCTGAGAAGTAAACATGATATTCTCTCCACTTCTCAGAGTATGCTCCAGATGCTTTTGCAATCATTGACTTAGATATTCTTGAAATAGTATTTACAATTGGACCAGATATCTTTGTGCAAGTCATTTCAGACCCACCATCAAGACCACCAGCAATCAAGAACACTCCGTCTGGGCTGAGAAAAATAACACCAGCTTCTGGTATGAGTGCTACGGAGTGCAGTGCTCTTGTTCCTATTCCCTGTACAAATGGAGAAATTGTAAATCCAGTTAGAACATCTCCTCGTACTAAGTCAATTGCGTTTTCTCTAAAGACAAGCAAGTTATTGTAGTATGTAAATAATCCAGTTATATCGCCACCAGAACGCGATCCTACGTCGAAGAAGTCGAGTGCTCTGAACTGATCTGGCTTGAGTGGCTGGCTATAGTAGATCCTTGTAGGGTCTGCTTGACCACCATCAAGAAATAAACAGTTCTTAAAAGTGGCAGAGAAACGTGTGGAAGGAGCAGGAAAAAGAATAGAGGCATCATCATCTGGAGCTACCGATCCAAGTCTTGTATCTTTTGTGTAGTCAACATAATTAGTCTCGTTGTTGTTTGTAATTGTATCGCAGTAATAATAAATTTCTTCAATGGTATCACCATCTGTTAGATTTTTTGTTCTATATATCTTTCTAGCAATACAACCATCTGGTCCTAGTGGAACATTCTCTAAATAAATAGCAACTCTACGATCATTAAAAATAGCATAAGCTGGGGCGGCGTTACTGAATGTTTCCCAATAGGTATGTATTGATGCAGAAGAAAGAGGACTTTCAGAACCATTATCCATTATGAAGGATACTTTGTAGCGATAACGATTTTCGTCAAAAGCCGTAGCAGATCCTACGCCATAACTTTTATCCATGTTAAATGAATGTGGAGTAATTGGAATAACAGTCTGATCTGCAATAGCAAAGTTTAAACCATCACCATTTACTCCCCAAGGAATTGGTGGATTTGGTGCTTCAAGAAATCCTAATGTTACAGCTTTAACGCCATCAAATTTAAGTGGTCTTCCATTACCTGACAAGATAACTAGATTTTTTCCAATAGGATTGTAGTGGGTGTAGAGTTCGTCGTTAGCTTGTACTGAGCGTTGATTATCTACAACAGCATTTTGAAGAGTATTTCCTTTCCAATAATGTAATTTCATATTTGCATTAGCATCAGCAGGAAAAGTTTTTGTAACTATATCAGCAAATGCTTGTTCATATAGCAGCCAAGACTTAGCGCCCTGATGTGTGTTCCAGAAATAAACAGAATTTACTGGACCACCATTTTGAAATCCAGCCCAGTTAGATCTTTTTTCTACACTTGGAATAAGACTTTCGTAACCAATACGATTGTCCCAACCTTTTGATTTTACATCTACAGTCCAGTTAACAAGTTTAAAGCTGGAGTTTTCAATTGGCTGCAGGCCTTCATCAATACCAAGGATCTCTTTATATTGTGGTTTATTGTCGGTTTGCATTTATCCTACCTTTGTAAGCTTGGATGCGTAGCGATAATCAAATAGAGCTTTTCCAGGAGCAAAGCCTGATTTTACATGAACTGAGTTTGCTTCTGTGAGCCAACGATTTTCTAGATTAAGGTATTCTTTATCAGCTTTTTCTTTGTACATTTTTGCTTGATTTAGATTATTATGTTTTATAAATGCTTCTTCGCAAACTCTATAGACAAGATACTTATGACCAGAAGCAGGTACGTCAGGGCAATCCTGATCATCTACCAATCTTTGTGGACGATAAAGATAACGAAGAGTAATCATATAATCGTTATCTTGTCTTGGGTAAAGACGAATGCGCTGATAAACTCCACCAGCTTCTGGAAGTGGTTTGGCGTTGGTCAACATTTCATTATAAAGAAAAATACTTCTGCTAGTTACTGTCTCTGGAAATACTTCGTCTTCAGTTGCGTAGAAGCGATCAGAATTTGGAACACGAATGTAATAGCGTTTATACAATCCATCATATACATCTGATACTTGCATATTGGTAATGTTAACACCATCTTGTGTTACAGTGCTTGGAACAACTTCATCTGAGATTGGTGATGGTGCGCTTTCCCAAGGAACAAGTGACTGACGATCTCCAGGGCCAACGTTAGGTAGAACGTTTTGTGCTTGAACATGGGTATAGCACACCTGATATTTTCCAGCAAAAGGTGCTCTTAATCCAGCAATAACAGGACCAACAGTAACTGTAGCAATTGGCTCAATCATTGGTGGCTTTACGTAATAATCCGCCTCAGGAATATAATCTGTAGGTCTTCCCATCTCGTCCATGTTAATAGCATATTGCTCTTCCATGTACTTAGGCATAGGCGCAAATGGCCTTAGATCCGCTTGAGCGTTCGTACCTACAGTTTCCCTTATGCCAAGACCTAGAATGGCTACACAGTCCTGTGGAAGCGTAATGTAGCGGTGTTTAAAGGTACACTTGATATCAGCGTTGGAGTTTCCAATACGAGGGGTACGTTCGTAAATTGAATTTAATCTTTGCTGGTCTTTATCCATACGCTGGAAGTAGACACGGCATTTTGTGGCGCTATTTCCATCAAGAGTTATATTAGTAATCCAATAATCTGCTGGAACATTTGGCAGAGGATCAGATCCAACAAGTGTAGTGCCAGATGTAATTGAAATAATACATCCAGCAGATAACCAGTAAGGAACATCAGCTTGAGGACAAACTACATAAGCATAATATCCACCAGTACCTGAACCTATGGGACCATTGAAGTCATTGAATAGAGTAATCTGAGATCCTACAAGAGCATTTATGGGAAGAGTTACGTCACCAAAAGCATGAAGCTTAATTTCTTTCTGAGCCCACTTCCACTTCCGATCTTCAAACAGTGAAAGGTAGATGTCATTCAGAATAGATCTTATTTGCTCACGATATTCGGGCACATCAGGATTATAATCTAGGATGTTTCCTACTTCGTCTATGAGTTTGCCTAAGTTCATTCGTATAGTTCCTCTATATTAAGCTTTTTATTTTCTTTAAGGGACCAACAAGAGAAGACATCATTTACTTTCTTGTTGGTCTTCCCTTGTTGGAACTTTAACTTTACTAAACTGAGCGAAGCTCCCGTGGGGCGTTGCCCCGTGTAGCCTGCTACACAGTATAATAGACATGAGATTAGCGATTTGTCCAGTTGTCCAAAAAATAATAAAAAGAAAAGGGACCACACCATTTTCAGATGTGGCCCCTACTGGGTTAACCAGCTTTCTTAATTAGGACCAGTTGGCTCTAACGTAGACAGTGCGAATTGCAGTGCCAGCAGCAGCGGCGAGAACGTCTACAAGGAAGCCACAGACTGGAACAAGAGCGCCAGTTGTGATTGCAGCCGAACCAGCGGTGTTGCTGATTTGTAGAGCGTCACCAACGTTGATACCTGAACCGCTTTCTGTTACGGAAGCTTCGCACATACCGCGAGTAACAACCTCGACCCTAGCACCAGCAGCAGCTGCGGCAAGTGCAACACCCACAACAACAGAGTTGAGTGAAGTGACACCAGTACCAGCGCTACCGTTACCGTCAGCAGGAGCAACCTTAAGGGATTTATCCCCATCGCTGAGAGTTGTGGTAAGGTCAAGAGCAACCCATTGACCAGCAGTAATAGCGGAAGAAGCAATAAAGGTTTCTTCTACTCTGCGGTTGGATACAGAAAGACCAACGGTTGTACCAGCACTGTCAGTACCATCTAGGTATTGAATTAAAGATGAAGTAGCCATGATATTATGTCTCCCCGTTTACAAGAATGCCTTGGCAGGCAAGGTGGTCAACTACTAGCTGTGCTCTGGTCATGATTTGTGCGGAACGTGAAGCGTAACCACTTACATGCTCAAAGTCTGAAAGTTCAAAGTTTGCG
>Ga0181355_1000506_pt1 | contig 16662 bp, 15 predicted proteins | sample Fa13VDMM15DN_FD_130099 | JGI IMG/M metagenome (GOLD analysis project Ga0181355, IMG submission 130099) | Freshwater viral communities from Lake Michigan, USA - Fa13.VD.MM15.D.N | ecosystem: Environmental > Aquatic > Freshwater > Lake | place: USA: Michigan | collected 2013-09-23 | reverse complement strand
ATTCAATCCTGGTACTTTAACCACTCTCATGTTTGTTCCTGGTACAATCACCTCATCCATTGTTGCAATTGTAGCTGGTGAGTAATGGAAGAAATTCAAGTCAACTAAATTTTTCATCAATTTGTTGAATGTCTCACGACCAGCAAAACAAGTGAAATCAGTTTGCTCAGCAACATTTGCTGGTGTGTTTGTGAAACAAGCATAGAATACATCAAACGCATTTGTGTTTGTGATTGATGCTGTTGATGCTGTATTCAAGTTCACACATCCATTTCCTGTTGTTAAGAATTGACGGTATCCATTCATCCATTGTAGGTTGCCTGTTCCTGTTGATTTGTTACCTTTCCAGATCAATTTGTCTAATTCAAACGAATGTAATCTCAAAAGATAGTCAATCAATTGTTGCTCAAATGGTAAGTTTTTATCCTCTGCCATTGCACCTGGTCTCAAACCTAATTGTGTCCAGAAACCAACAAGATCTTTGTTACAAAATGACTTCATGTATCCAAGAGTCTCAACAGCAATTGCACGATCAGTGAATACTGTGTTTCCAGATGGAGTCATTGTACAATCACCAGCTTGGTAAACAATTGAATCATCAAGTAATTTGATCTCCTCAGATCCTTTGATACCCTCTTGAATGGTGATATATTGTAAGGTCTTAGCCTCTGTGACTGCTCTCACAGTCAATTCCTCTCTTTGCTCATCCACATATGCTGCCAATCCTGACACATCGTAGCTAAATTTGTCTTTGATTATTTTTTTAAGTGACATTTTACTTTTTATTTACTTTTTAATAAGAATGCTTGTCTGGCTGTCAAGTTGCCAACTTTTGAGAATCTCTCAGACTCTCTTGTTTCAACTGATGGTTGTGCCTTGAAACTCTCGAATTCAGTTTTCAATGAGCTCAACTCATTCACAAGTTGTGTATTATTTTCTGCAATTGCCTTTGTCATTTCAGCCAATCCCTCGACTGCCTTGGTGAATGATTCAAACTTTGCATTGATGATGTTCTCAACATCCTCGGCACTCATTGATTGAGCAACTGGCTCAGCCTCTTGAGTATCATCTTGCTCATCTCCTGGATCAGCTGATTGTGCTTGCTCTCTTGTGTCAATGACTTCTGTGATGATGCCATCTGCATCAACAACAATTGAAACACCCTCCATGTCACCAGATAGGGCATGTGTACCCTCTGGAGCTGGAATCATTTCGCCATCTGCAACAACAAATACAGGCATACCAACCTCAAGAGATTCATATTCAATGACAGTAACTCCATCAACTAAGGTAGCTTGATCAAATTTTGAGGCCTCTTTTTTTGAAAATGCTTGCTTCATTTCAGCAATCAAATCCATGACCTTTTGAAAATTCTTGTTCATTTTATTGTTATTTATTTACTATGTGTTATTGTTCTAAAATTCCAGCCTCTTTCAATTTTGCTTGAGCCCATCTCTTGCCAGCAAGCCCACCCCAAAGGAGATAGGATATGGTGCCACATGCTGTTGAATCATCTGGATTGTAATACTCCTCTGCTCTTGACAGATATGAATACATGCGTTTTATCGTGGATAGGCTGAGATTCTTTCTCTGTGACAATTGCTGGGCTCTGACTTTGCCTGTTTGAGTTGCACACTTGTTGCCATTCTTTTGATTCAATTCAATCCCTCTCTTGGCATTGTTCACAACAGCATCTGGATAGTCATTGAAAAAAATGATATATTCACTCACTTTCTTGAGCTCTGTGTACAATTGTGCCATAAACTCCTCCTCAAGACTTGATCCTGTTTCAATCAGATTGAAAACACCCTCAATTGAGAATCCTTTGAAGACTCCATTTTTTGCTGATTCATAAACAGCTTTGTCAGTTACTTTGTAGCTTACCAACCAGGAGCCATCATTAGCATCCTTGAATCTCTCTGGAGCTGTGAATCCTTTCTCATTGTCAATCACATAACTCATGACCATGTATATCCCATCAACAACTCGTGTCTCATCATGCTCAAGATTGACATTGTTAAAATTGTTTCTCCTGGCATAATCAAAAACAATGTCTTTGATGGCCTTTGGTGTGAACACAACATAATATTCCTCATTTGTGTCATCCTCTCTCCGATAAATTGGAGTATCAGCTGAAATGGCAATCCCTGTGATGATCTGCTCATCATCATTAAATTGATATTTTACTTGCTTTGAGAATGTATCAAATAATTTCTCATGTGCTGGTTGACTTACCAATGAGTTGAATGATACAGTTGTTTCTGCATCCTGGAGATCAATCATGATCTCATAAACTGGCAGCTCTCTTTTCATATAATATTATGTATCTTTGTTCTATGGTGTTTGTGTATCCATACAAAAAAACTGTTGATGACTTTGAAATCATTCAATCAATGGCCTGGATCAAGAAAGTATATCCAGATGCAACCATTTACACCATTGGTGATGCTGTTCCTGGAGCACTCAATATACCATGCTCTCAGTTCAATAACATCAGAGGTGTTGATGTTACAAATAGGATATTGACTTTTGCCAGGGCCATTGGAGGGCAATTCATATACATGAATGATGATTTCTATATCTCATCAAATTGGAGCCCTGACAAGCTATATTTTAAAGGAAATTTGATCATCAATCCAAATCATCCAGAACACTATCAAGAGGCTGCCAGAAATACATATGAATTCTTGATGCATAACAAGATGACAATATACAACTATGAATGTCATCAGCCTGTGTTGATGGATTCATCCAAATTGTTGAGGCTGTTTGATGACATAAATTGGCAAGATGGAAATCATTTTATCAAGAGCATTTATCTCAATGTGTACAAATGCAAAGGTCAACCAGGTGACAATGTCAAGATTCACAACATCAACATTCCAAAGGCAATTGAATTCCTTGATCTGTATGGATGTTTCTCCATTGGTGATGGATTTCTCACAAAAGATGGAGCCCAGTTTCTAAAAACTGGACTTGACCTCTTGTAATTTAACCTTGTTCTGTGTTCCTGTAATATCTGATTCAAGCACAACAACCTGAGACACTGGTATGTTCTGACCTTGGCCTTGTTGAAATCCAGTGAGATCTGTTGTTTGAGCATTGGTGTTGGCTGTGAATGTTGATGCTCCAGCTCCTGTCAATCCTCCTGTTGTCCCACTCCCAAGTTGAGGAGGAGTTGGTGCTGTTCCTGATTGATATTGTTGATTGGCAATGGCCAGGGCCTGTGTGATCCCAACAAGTGATGCTGATGCAATGGCAGCAATACCAGCTGGTGATGGAGGAGGGCCAAACTCTGCAATCCCTTTCACAATTGCTGTTGCTGTGTCAATACCAACTTGAGCCAATCTCAGAGCCTTGTCTCTGTTGAATTTAGCCCTGTTTATTTTATCCTCTTGCTGGAATGCTTTGAGTTGAATATCATATTTTTGCTTTGCAAATTTCTCCTCAATGGCTTTCTTTTGATCAGCTGTTAAATTCTCTTGATTCAATTCAGCTTTCAACTTTGCATCTAAATCAGCAAGATTCTGCTCTCTGTTTTTTGCTATGGTGTTTAGCCTTGCTTGATCAATCTGATTGACAAGATCATTTATTTTTTTCAGCTCATCCAATCCTTTCTGAGCTCCCTCAAGAATTTTTTTAAATTTTTCAAGCTCCTCCTCTCTTTTTGTCTTTTGCTCTGCCTTGATAGTTTCATTTTTATTTTTCTCAATTTCAATTTCTTTATCAGCAAGATCCTTGACCAATTTTGACTTGGCAAGATTGTATTCAAATTGTGAAATTGTACCATCTTTCAACCCTTCATCAAGCACTTTCATTTTCTCATCATTGTCTTTTTTGGCTGCTAATTTCTCCTGCTCAAATTGATCCAGCCTTATGGCATCGAGTTTATCTCTTTGTGTTTGTTTGCTTGTGATTTCAGCATCATCAAATTTTTTGTTTATATCAGCTTTATCTTTGGCAAGTTTCTGATCATTTAGCAACAATACCTCTCTCTCTTTATCTGATAAATTATTCAATGCATTTGTTCTCAATGCCAGAACTTCTCTGTCATATTTCTCTCTGCCTATCTTTCCACTTTTAAATTGTTCATCAAGAGCATCCAATTCATCCTGTATTGATTTATCAATGATTGATTGCCTAAATTTCTCAGCGTTTTGTTCTGCTTGTTTCAACTCTTTATCTCGGCCATCTTGCATCAATTCAAGCATCAATTTTTGTTTTTCAGATTCCAGGCTGAGTTGCTCTGAATTTAATTTTTTTATCTCATTAACAATATCCTCTCTCTCTTTCTTTAATTTTTCAAGTCTTTTGTCATGAGCATCCTTTCTCTTTTTACTTAAATCTTTATTGTGATTGATTTCTAAAATTGTCAATTGATTCTGCAAATCTTTTTGTTCCTCACTGCCAGCCTTTGCTTGAGATATTTTTTGTTTTAAAGCATCTCTTTCAAGTTTAAAAGTATCATTTCCTCTTGCTTTTTGAAGATCAATCTCTCTTTTGTATTGATTATTTATTTGCTCATTGGTCTCTTGGAGATTCTTTATTTTATCTGCATTAGCTTGTTCTTGTTGCTGTACACTTAACAAATTTAATTGATGAACCGTATCATTCTTTTGTTTTTGTAGCTCAACATGCTTGTCATATGCTGCCTGTGTCTCATCATTTATATCTCCCCAATCATCTGCATATAACTTTTGATAAATTTTGTACTCCTCATCTGCTGCATCTTGAAGATCTTTGGCTTTTTTCTCCAATCCTTTTTTTTGAATCTCCAGGATTTCTGCGTCACTTTTGCCTTGCATTTTTGCTCTTGCTTGAGCCAGCTCTGATTCTCTTTCAATTCCAAGAATTGATTCATCCAATGCTGCCTGTCTTGCCTCTGCTGCTGCCTTCAATTCCTTCTCTGATGAAATCCAATCTCCTAATTTTGACAATAAACTACCAACAACCACAACAAGAGCTCCAATTCCTGTTGCTATGATTGCCCCTTTAAGTAATTTAAACCCAATGGATGTCTGATTAATAGCTCCTCCAAATAACTTTGTCACAGCTGTTGCTGCAATTGTTGAGGCGTTGTTAGCTTTCTGAAATACTGAATTCTGGAGAATAGTCTTGCCAAGTCCTTTCTCTTGCAAATTTCTCAATTGAATCATCAAGATTGAATCCTTTTGCAATTTGTTGGCAATGGTTGTGACTGCATTAACTAAGCCCTGTGTTGCCTGGAGCTTGATCATTGTCTCAGTCAATGCCTGTGACTCAACCCCTGTCAATGCAATGGCTGATTGCACTCCCTGGAATGCCGCTGCTCCTGTCTCAATTCCAGCAAGAGCTGTGTCCAGTTTCACTGTGTCTGATGCAAGGGCTGTTGTGGCTGCCTTTAAATCTCCAATAGTATCCTTGAGCTCACCAGCATTCTGAATGGCTTGTTGACCAACAGGAGATGTCTGACCAGCTTGTGCTGCTAAGGTCTGATATTCTTTCATGAGCTTTGTCATGTCTCTCATGCTCAGTCCACCAGCTTTGAGCCTATCATCCAGCTCTTTGAGTTTGGTCTCAAACTGATCCATTCCAGCCTGTTGAGAGGCTGTTTTCTGAGTATCTTTGAGATCCTTATTTAAAGAGTTTACAGCCTGATCAAAATTCTGAACATCCTGTACTGAGTTGCCTGTGTCAACTCTCAATGTGAAAACTGCCTGTTTATCTGCCATCTTTTAATTTTTTTAATTCCTCATACATTGCTAATAATTCTGCCTCCTTTTGTGCAATCAACTCCTCTGGAGATGGCTCATCAACTTCAATGAACTCAACTTTTACAAGTCCATTCTCATCGTATATTTCGTGTCTTACTTGTGCCATTACAAATTAAAGATTAAATGTGGTAGGTTATTTGTAGCATAACCTGCTCCTGTTGTTGTTAATGTAGCTGGTGCTGATCCAAGAGCATAGGTATATTGAACATTATTTACCATGTTATTTGGTGGTCCTGTTTGTTGCCAAGATAAACCACCATTGAATGAATGACTTGTCATTGCTATTGCTGCACTTGTCTGAACACATAACCAATATGTTGTCCCAGCATTGAATGTATATGCTTGAGTAACGGTCTTAACTCCTGTTGTACTTGTGTCAACATTTGCTGATTCATGGAGTTTTGCATTTGGTTTACCATCCAAATCATCATAGAATAATACTCTCATATTTGATGCAGCAACTGCTGTTGTTACGTTAATTGAATAGCTTACAATGGTGAATGTTTTCATGGGCATAAATATGAAACATCTCAATCCGTTTACAGCATAGGTAGTAACTGCTGTTGCTTGGTATGTTACCATCAAAGGATTGATATATCCACCACTTGCTGGAATTCTTGCTGCATGAATACCAACAGGAGTTGTGATGTCCCCACTCCCTAACAAAGATGTTGAGTTGACTGTCTTGATATTTGTGCCACTAACTAATGTAGCTTGAACTGCAACATCACCACTCCCTAACAAAGATGTTGAATTCACTGTCTTGATGTTGGTGCCTGATACCAATGCAGCCTGTTTGTTGTTGAAAGTATTCCAATCTGTGGATGACAAATAGCCATCTGTTGATGTTGTCGCTTGACTGATTGACAATGTCCTGTTTGCACTCAAATCACCGCCACCACTCAATGGAGCTGTTGTGCTGATTGATCTGGTTGTATTGACCTTGCCTGTGTCCAATGTATTCAAAGCATCATCAACATGAGTCCCTGTAACAGCACTATCATTGTCAACTTGAGAGGCATGCAACATCTGATGTTGCCATTTGGCTGGTGATCCACCATAAACCCAAACATCACCACTGGTTGGTGTTCCTGATTGCATATCAACACCATGGATTCCATCCACTGTGGGATTCGGATATGTGCCATTCAAATCTCCTCCAGCTGCTCCACTTGGAGGCAATGCTGATGGAAATGTGGCAAGAGTCCCATCACCTCTCACATATTGTGATGTTGTACCAGCTCCAGTCACTGCTAATGTTCCGGATGTTGTCACTGGAGAGCCTGTCACTGTGAATGCAGCTGGCATAGTTAGGCCAACAGATGTCACTGTTCCTGAGCCTCCTCCTCCTGTACAAGCGTTGATTATTTGCTGTCCTGTGATGTTTCTCAAGACAGTTGTTGCTCCTGATACCACAGCAACCTCAAGTTTATCTGTGGCTGCAAGATTGCTGCCTTTATTAGGTAGTTGAGATAGTTTTTTCATGGGCTTGTGACTTGAGTTGTTTGAATACCCTCTCCTTGTAATATGCGAATAAGTTCAATCTGTGTGCTTGTATTTTTATTGCTGTCATAATCAGAGATCTTGAGGAGCCTATAAACAACTCCATCAATGTTGATCAGATTTCTGAAATCAAGAGAATTGATGTCATTGCTTTTCAGCATAGCATAGCAACTCAGTTGCTTGCCATATCTTGACAATATCTCTTTTAAAAAAGTATCATGATACTTGAATAAATTGTTTGCTGTATATGTCCCTATGTCCCAGTAAACCAAGTCAGGAACACCCCAGTTGAAATCAAAGTTTGGATCAAATGGATTGTCAAGATGGCCAACATATGGATAAAAAAATCCATATTCCGCTCCTGCACCTCCTCTGATTCCAAACTCCTGGCCCTCATCTCCTGTGTATTCAAGCAAGCCCTTGTCATATTTCATCACAATGAATGGCTTGCCTTTCTTTAAATCAAATGAATTGACACCCTCCTCATCTGTGCTGATTCTGAATGTCCTTGGCATAATCATATTTGTATATCCTCCAATGCCATCAGGAATGTTTGCCAACACTTTCTGTGCAAATGGTAGTTTCAAATCTGTATCATCCACAGCATATTGATTCTGACTCTGAACTATGAATTGACCATATTGCTTTTTTGCTTGCTCAGTGTATTGATTGTTGAAAAAATCATCATCCTGATCAAATAAGAAATTGTAATTTTTTGAACTAAAATTGATTGTCGGAGTAACTGTCAACTCCTTTGACTTGTCAATTTTGTATGTCCAATCAAGGGCATCTCCAGATGGATTGTAAAAATCATTCAATGGCTCAATCTCCAAATATGATGGACTGAATGTATTTGGTTTCACCAATAGATTGAATGCTGTGATGATACCCTTAAAAAATACATCACATGTCATGTCTGGCAAGAATGCTGAAAGACTCACTGTGCCTCCAGCTGTCAATGCTTGCTGTGCTTTGAGAATGTTCAAATCAGCAACATCACTCACTATCTCTGTTGTGATCCCTTGAACTCCATCAGTCCCTCCAATTATTTGTGGGCTAATCAATTGATAAATAACTTGAAATTTTAGCTCATCATTTATCAACAAGTTAATATCTCTCTTGTAATCAAATGAATAGCTAACTGTTGATCCTGTTGTTGCTCCTGTCAATTGACCTGAATAAATCACATCTGATGAAATTACAATATTGTTTTTAAATACCGACAATTTCACACTATAATTTCCATACATCAATGTGCCTCCTGTTGTCCATTGCAAGACATGATCACCAACATAGTTGATGGTGAACAATCCCTCTGTTGAGCATGTGAATAACATTGGAGCTGTTGTTGTGATCTGATTCAAATTGTCCTGATTGACAGATCCATCATAATCATCAAACAAAGTCTGATCTGGCAGAAACCAAATTCCACTCCCTGATGCCTGTGTTGTACCAAAGATGATGGCTCCTGATCCAGCATTGTTCTGCTCTGTTGTATATGCACTATCATTGTCAGCTTGGGCAGCACTAATGGTTGGCATCTCTCCTCCTTGATATGCCAACAGGAATTGCTTGAAAAAAGTTGTCTCAAAGAAATTGCTTGACCAATTGATGCCAGCATATGCAAAGGCTTTTTTCAATATATCGTAAACAAAGACTTGAGGAGGAATCTGATCGATATTCCATATTGTTGCTCCTGGCCTTGTATATCCATAATCAATCAAGCCATAATAATATCCCAATCCCTCCTGATCAAGATTGACAGGAACACCATTGACAACCATATCTCCAATCCATGTGCCCTCAATATTTGCAAGCTCCAATGTGTGATCGTACTCACTGAAATCAAGCTCATTGACCTTGATCTTTTGGAGTCTTGAAATGTAGTCAATCTGATCACTCACCAAAGTGATCTCAAATGACCAGATACCATCATTCAATTTGCACTCCATCAACTGAGCAATGCCATTGAATTCAAGCAAGCCATTATTGTAATATTGACATGGTGCTTTGACACTTGGATCAAAGTCAATGAAATTGCTCTCATCATCAGAGATGTTGTCAATATTTGTCAATGTAAATACTGAGAGCATCAACTCATAATTCCTCCTTGTTCCTGGCAAGGTAATTGTCTTTGACTTGTTGCCTTTCCTTGAGCTTAAATCCTTGATGTCATTGATGTTGAATGTCAATGGAAATGGTATGCTCTGATCAAGGTCTACAAGTCGTTGATTGATGAATAATTCTGCTGTCATTTAGTTCAATTGTGATGTGTATGTATATGTCCTCTCAATGCTCACTTGCTCCTGGATCAATCCGTTTCTCCTCCTTGTTTTAAATTGATAGCCTTGATTGACAACTTTCACTGGCTCAAATGCTGTTCCGTTTTCAACCTCCAGGTAAACAATTGGAGATTCATATAATCCTCTGACAAGCCATTGCTGAACACTCTCATATATCCAATCAGAGTTGAGCAACAACTCATCACTGGCCCTCTTGGCATAGTCAACTCTCTCACCTTGATACATTGGATATGTGTAACTTGTACCATCCCAAACTCCTTTCTCTCTCTGATATCCTTGGCTCTGTACACTCGTTGAATCAACAGATACCAAGCTGAATGTAAATGAATCCCAAACACCATATTTATTGAGCCAATGTAACCTTTTGGTTTCATATCTTTTGCACTCTCTGTCAAGATCAATTCTGAATACCTCTGAGCCTCCAGAATATGCTCCAGCACCTTGAGCCCTGGCTTGAATTGTGTAATATGATGCTGCATCAAAATTGGCCTGTGTGATTGCCATGTTTGCAATGATTGTGCTTGGTGATACATCCATCACAATCAATTTACCTATAGATACATTGGTGATATCTGTGACTGTTTGGGTGCCTGATGAATTGTACAATCTCACTCTCAATTGACATGTGCCTGTATCTGTGTTGAATATGCCAAGAAATATTCTCTCATCATCAGATAAAAAATACCTCCTTGCTCTGGGCCAATCAGTCAACCAAAGGATGGATGTTGTTGGCAATGAGTTTGTCGTTGATGCTGAATGCTCCAAATAATTCCAATTGATGAAATCTTGATGTCTCAGTGAGCCATTGAATGCCAATCTGCCACTACTTGTTGCACTGGCTTGAATGGTTGGTGTTGCACCATACTTCTCATAAACTTTTATGTAATATGGATTGATTGCTGCATCATAGAATGTTGCCAGTGTGCCATCCACAATCAAGGGACTTTGTAGTGTTGACTGCAAGATCCCAGAACAATCAAACTTGCTCATGGTCTCTGACTGCCTAAACACTTGATGTGTTGAATGCAAAACTGAATTGACATACACCTCAACAATGAATGAGAAATTTTCCTGTGCTGTCTGATTACTGCTGAATGTGAACATCAATGGATTGCCAGCTGGACTCAAGTATTGTGGCTGATCGTATATTGTTACTGCCATGTTTTTGTGTTTTTAGTAAATGTAATATCAAAGAGCAATCCTGTTACTGTTGCCAGATCAGAGGCAATTCTCTCAAGATATTCATCAGTGATTGTGCTTGTTGTTATGTTCCTGGGCCTTAAACCAGATGTTATCTTCATGTGGCTTGCTATGGCATAGGCCTGTGACATCTCCAATCCTTTCCATTGCTGAATGGCTCTTGCATGACTTGAGCTCACTCCAGGATATTGGAATGAATATGGTGTGTTATATAAACTCTTGCCAACAGGATTGACACCCTCATCAATGTACTTGTAATAATCATCTGCCTGGATCTCAAAGCTCAACTGTCCTGTGGGAAAGTAAACAACTGACTGAGCCAAGGCCCCTGTGTTCCTTGCCTTGCTGTTGATTGTCTCTCTGAGATCAGCTGTGACCTTGTTAGCAAGATCAAGAATGAATCTCTCATATGCATTGCCTGGCTGAGATCCATCACTCTCAGAGACACCAAACTGCTCAAGAAAGTCTAAATCATCAGCCATGCTCTTTGTTTAATATGCGTTTTTGTTCATCAGCAATTTTAAAGTAATTCATCCAGAACAATGTTTTCACATATGGCTGTCTTGTAATTCTTTCCACACTGCATCCCATCTCTTTGGATAGTCTATGTATGATTCCTGTCCAGAGATACCATTCTGAATCCTGAGCTCTTGCTCCAGTATCATCCTCTGCATCATCATCCTCGCTGTCTGTATCCCCAAAATAGCGAGCCTCTGCTTGTCTAAGCTGTCCAAAAAAAAAGCGTAGAAATTCAAAAACTCATCACCAGGGAAATGCTCTCTGAATATCAGATACCTCTTTTCATTAGGATTGAGAACTCTGCCTCTCTCATCCTCCTGGCAATACTCCATCCCATCCTCAACATACATGATTGACAATGGTGCCCATGGATCAGCACTGACATCCTCAATCAGTTTCAAGTCAATGATCTGACCAGTTGTGACATGAGAGAAATTTTTCTCCAGCCTGTACTTTTGTCCCTGGATCTCAATGACCTCCTGTGGCTCTTGCTGTTGGTATTGACTGATGATTGTGAATATATGCTTGCTGGCCTCCATGATGGAATCAGGGACAGCCCTCTTGACTTTGTTCACTGGCAACCTGGAGAATATGCTCACAACTTGACAATGGAATTCAAGTATCTCTGTCAATGACCTCTCGTTAATGGTTGACAATGTGTCACTTACCATCAACCACTTGTACATCATATCAGCCCCACATTCCTTGATGCTTGCTGGCAATTTTATGTTGAAATCTTTCATGCTCTGATCACTTGATATCTGCCTTTGTTTTGTTGTGTTTTGCGACAATGCCATGCAAGAGCCAAGCTCATCACACCATCATCATGCAATCCTATTGGAGCTGAGTATTGCACAGCCCTGGTATTCACGTTGTAAATATAGGTAAAATTCTCAAGCTCATCAATCAACCAATCAACATCTTGCAAGGTGATCTCTCTCTGCTCAAAGGCCATGGCAAGATCCTCAATGATGATGGGCTTGCTCTTGGATGTTGTTGTGAATGGCACAATCAGATTGCGACATTTGTCTCTGAGCATCTCATGGAATACATCTCCCTGGTTGTTGACCTCAATCAGTGTTGTGGCCCTGTGCCTGTTAATGACATCAGCAACTGAGTCAATGATCTTGCTCCAGTCCTGGTGCCTCCATCTGTTGACATAGATCTGTTGACCATTCTCATCCAATATTGTGAGCACAGTGTAATCATCAGCTCGGCCAATGTCAAGGCCAGCATATGCCTTGGCTCCTGGAGATACAACCTTGATGCACTCCTTGATGTTCTTGAATAAACCAGAGCCATTGTCCAGGAACTCTGCCAGATACTCCTGTCTGAATATGTGATCAGGGAGGGATCTCTTTCTCTCATCCAATTCTCTTGGATCAATCATGGGATTGTCATATGATGAGTAGTGGAAATATGCATACCTCTCATCATAGTTGTGTTGCATACAGATCCTGTGGAAATGATTCTTGCCCTTTGGTGTTGAGATGAATATCACTTTCTTTCCCTTGACCATAACTGTTGCACTGAGCACCTCATCCCACAGCTCTGCTCTGGTGAATGCCATCTCATCCACAACCATGTAATCAAAGGTATTTCCTCTGATGTTGTCAGGTCTCTCACCAGAAAAGAATTCAATGGATGATCCAAACCCTGTGACAATCAGATCAGACTTGTTGAATGTAAACAGCCCACTCCTTGTCACTGCTCTCTCCAACTCTGAGAATACTTTCTTGCCTTGCTTGTACACTGGTGTGATCCAGGCAATTTTGCATCCCTTGTCATTGATGGCCCAGTACAAAAGCTGGTTGATTCCAAGCAAGGTCTTGCCAAACTGCCTACCAATGTTGAGAGCATAGTATTTCTCATGGCCATGGTTGATGGCATCATGGATCTCTCTCTGTGTTTTGTGAGGCTTGTACCCTTTGACTGTTGTCATTCAAAATCAAACTTCTCAACATCTTTTGTTTCAATCTGTTGGCGATCATGCATTCCAAGAAAGTTCTTTCCATAGAATATGCCCTTGCCTTCATTCGCTACAATGTGGATGCCAAGTGATTTAAAATCCTCTTGTATATTTTTTATTGTGTCCGATAATGGATGATTCTCATCATTCATTGCTCTGTAATATTGACTCTTTTGATAAAATTCAAAGTCTTGTTTTCTCATCCATATTCTCAAGAAATGTCTGACATCAGGAATGATTCTGTCTTTGACTTCATGCACTCCAGAATTTACAACAACTTGTTTAGTTGCTGATTCACATTCATCAATATATTTCCAGGCTAATTCTCTGAGTTTCTCAATGTCAATATCTCTGTGTGTGTTTGACATAATTAGGCATGATTATATCTCTCTATTATGTAAATATAATAGATAGATTATTTCTTAATATATTACTATGTTCTAAAAAGTACACCTATCTCTCCAAGTTCATTAACAACATTCTCGTTGTTGTCATAGTGTTTAGATATTCCGAGCTCTTTAATTTTCTCAATTTTTGCCTTATTTGATCCTGTTGCAATAATCTCAACACCAGGAAATGATATTCCACTCTTGCTGGATCTTGCTGTGATGATAAACACCTCGGCACCTTTGTCAAGGTATTCCTGTATCAGTTCCTTTCCTTTGGCTGTTGATCCTGTGCCATCCCAGTCAAAGGATATTTTCTCAGCTGCAAATTGAGAGGCACATACGGCATACCTTTGGGCCTCATCAGTGTACTCAGATTTCATTTTCTCATCTGACATGCATCTTGAGATGAAATCATTCTCAGATTCTTTTGGTGTTGGTTGTGGTATTGGCATCACTTACAATATTTGATATAAAACGTATAGGGCACAACTTTGAGCTTTGCAAGTATCCAGATCAGAGCTCTGTATTTTTTGAAATTGTACTTATCAAAGTTCTTTCTGTCCAGCTTTCTAATGGAGATCAGTTTCATTATTCTCTGCTCAACAGCTCCAAGTTTAGTTGTGTCGAATGTGGATGGCTGGTTAAATTTCTCCAATGCCTCCTGTTTGCTGAGTTTATTACTTCTCACTTGAGCTGAGAGATAGACAATTCTCTTGTCAATGTCAAACTTTTTAGGCAAGAGATATGATCCCACAAATTCAGTGTAAATATTCTCACAATGCTTGCCACCATAATCTTGCCAGTTGATGAATCTTTTCATCTCCTCCTCCATTGACTCACGATCCCATTTGTAATGGAATGGCCTCACATTCTTGATGCCCATCAGAGCATAGAACAATTGATCTTTGAACGTGAATAGTGGATAGTTATTGAGCTCAAGTCCACTGTATTTTGTGTAAACAGATCGGATATATTTTGCATCCATGTATGTCCATCCCTTTGGAGTTGATCCCTCTGTTCTGAAATCATGACCATTGAGAATGTACTTGATGCCATACTTGTGAGCTGTGTCGTACATGAGCTTGGTCATTGCAATGTCATTTGGTATATCTGCATCAGGAACACCAGCCCACAGGAATGCATCATTGAGCCTGTCATATTCACTCTTGTTCACTTGATATGTGATGCAATCAACTCCGAGTTTTTGCACCAATTGTGACATGTTGTGAATGGCCTCTGGAGCATTCCAGTTGTTGTCAAAGTGAATGACTAAAGGTCTGAGATTCCAATATCTGACAGCAGCATACAACAATGTAGATGAGTCAACTCCTCCAGAGATGCCCATGATACAGTTGTACTTGTTTTTTCTGCCTTTCCATCTGATTGATTGCAGCATATTTTCAAGGGCTCCAGGCCCTGATGCTTGTCTCTCCAGCTCATCATGGAGATCACAGTATTCACATTGATGCTCTCCTATCTCTGCAAAAGAGTCATTAAATAAACAGCGTTGACATTCTTTCATAGTTCACAAATGTATGATAAATTTTTGATACTTCTTTATTACTGAATTCTCTCAGTGAATATTCCAGCATGATGTTGTTGCAAATATCATCCACTGAATGCCAGGGAATTGATGCTGGCAGATCACCATTGTATATTGATCTCCTCCCCATGAGGCCCATCTCAATGTTGGTATTTGGGCAACCATCATGTTGTGTCAATCTGAGATTGAGAAAGCATTGAGAATAGACACTGACCAGCTCCTCTCTTGAGAATGTGTCATGACCAGCTCTGATGATTGGAATGTCAATTCTCTCTTTGATTTCATTGATCAGCTCCTGTCCATAGAACTCTGGGCTGTTGCCAGAATACCAGAATAATTTGTCCCCATTCGGAACACATGGCCACATTTCTGTCTCAACAGCATTGAATGGATAAACCATGGCATCCACTCCCTTGCTCTCCAGTGTATCAGCCACTCGTTGAGACACTGCAATATTGACAGCTGAATTGATTGTATCAACCCACTCCTTTCTGAGATCAAGGGCATCTGATCCAAACCAGATGATTGTTGCTCCTCCCATGTGTTTTGAGAATAGGTTGAAATCCTCATCTCTGTACATTCCCATGAATATTGCTGGAAAAATGAAATTTGTATATGGCACCAGGTTGTATTTCTTGATGAGCCCTTGATCAAGGCCAGCAAGAGATGCTGAGATGTGTGCCTGATTCATAGTGTGAATATCTCCTCAAAATTATTTTTCAACAGCTCATTGTTCAAATGTGTTGATCGGAGAGCTCCTGACCAGTGATCCTCAAATTTGTGTTTGTTTGGCCATTTGTTTGTGCTGATTGACAACAGTCTGATATCTTTCTGTTCATCTTTAATGACTGCAATCTCATCAGCCAGCTTTATTATTTTCAGATACATTGACCAATCAAGTCCAGAGGATAGTCTGGCATCAAATGGAGTCCAGTTTATTTTTTGAAGCATATCAGCTCTGAGCACTCTGCCAATACCGATTGGCTCATATTTTCTCTGTCCTATTGCATAACCAGGCCAATGCACCAGCCTGACCTTGTCAGAGACATCAGCAAAATGACATCCAAGCATTCCAATGAATGCAAAGTCATTGAGAGCATCTTTGACTGATTGAATGTAATCATCAGAGGCCCAGTCAGAGGAGCCCATGAATATCACTCCATCAGGAGAATAGTTCTGGCAAGCCATAAATCCAGCATTCCACTTGTTGCCAAGAGGATCATTGTCAATTGATATGACCTCAACATTGAATTCTTTTCCAATTTCAAGAGCCTCTCTCTCGTGGCCCATAATTATTGGAATGACTCCTTGCCTCTTTAGTCTGGAGATAGTGAGTCTGACAAGAGGAAAACGGCCAAAAACAGGTATTGGAGCACATAGTTTCATGACAATGCTTTGATTAAGTCCTCTTTGGTTGATGTGTTTGGCATCTTGATTCCTCTCCTCTTTGCCTCTGCCTTGAGTTGATTGAATGTCATTGGCT
>Ga0181355_1000505_pt1 | contig 16669 bp, 3 predicted proteins | sample Fa13VDMM15DN_FD_130099 | JGI IMG/M metagenome (GOLD analysis project Ga0181355, IMG submission 130099) | Freshwater viral communities from Lake Michigan, USA - Fa13.VD.MM15.D.N | ecosystem: Environmental > Aquatic > Freshwater > Lake | place: USA: Michigan | collected 2013-09-23 | reverse complement strand
TACAATCTAACCAGTATTGGCACTATTGATTTGGTGACTGAATTGGCTTATGATGATATCAACGATCAACCCTTGGTTGATTTTGTTAGTGCAACAGGCGGCATTGATGGCGTGACCAATTTAAACAATCGCACATTGATTTTTATTGACAACCCTGCACTCACACAAAAATATCAAATTACCTATGTCACTGTTGACAGTGTGGTTTATCTACAACTGGCAGAAATCGCAACAATCAACAGCCTGGAAAAATGGATCACTAGTTACGGCACAGTTTACAGCAATACTCAATGGTACAAAGATCCAGCCGGGGTGATTCGTAGTATCCCATTGTTGAGTGCTGTACAAGACACATTGTACTATCAGTCCGGGACCAATTCGGAAATTTTTGGTCGCATTCTTTTGGTTGAGCCAGGCGACAGTAGTACACTGGATGTTGACAGTATCATTGGTCAAGAAACATATACCAGTCCCAATGGAGTGGCATTTACCAATGGACTCAAAGTACGATTCACTGGAGATATTGTACCTGCCAGTTATGGATCAGGCACAAGTACTTTCCAATGTACTGCCACAGAAGCCGGCACAAATTATATCACCTATTACAATGCAACCTACTTGTATGTTGGTCAAGGAGTTGTATTTTTAGCCACAACCCTTGGAGGCCTTGAACCAGGCACAACCTACTATGTGAGATCCATTGCGGCCAACGGACTTAAATTTTCAGTGAGTGCAGTGCCAAATGGTCCAGCAGTGACACTGCAAACTGGCACAGGTACTATGAATGCAATTGCGGTTAGTAATCATGAATATTATGTGAGTGGAGTAGGTACTGCAATTGAATTGTTGCCTGTTGAAAATTTTACAGTGTACGAAAGTTATGCGACAGATTATACTGACAGCACAATTGCTGTGGAACCAGCAGATATAGATTATCTAACCATCAGTCGTGCCAGCCAGGATCTAAATGCCTGGACAAGAAGCAATCGCTGGTTTCATATTGATGTGATCAACGCCACGGCTGAATATAATAACACAACTGTAGTTATTGACAACAATTTCCGTGCCAAGAGACCAATTATACAATTTCGTCCGGGCATAAGATTATGGAACATGGGAACCCGTGGCAAAGCACCGGTGGATATCATTGACTTTACTGAAACTGATGCGTTTTCAAATGTGGAAGGATCTACTGATTATACAACCGACGGTTACACCCTGGTAGAAGGCTCACGAGTTATATTTGCCGAGGATGAAGATTTAGATGTGCGTGACAAAATCTATGTGGTAAGTTTTGCAATACCGGACACTGTGCCTCCATTGATTGCACAACCAATTATTGTGTTGACCGAAGCCACGGATGGTGCAGTTGAATTGGATGAATCTACCGTGTGTATAGATGGCAATACCATTGCAGGACTAACATTCTGGTTTGATGGAACCACCTGGATCCAAGCACAACAAAAAATCAGTGTACAACAGGCACCGTTGTACAACGTATATGATATAGATGGTGTGAGTTTTGGCGATCGAGTCACGTACCAATCCAGCGACTTTGTGGGTTCAAAGTTGTTTAGTTATGCTGTGGGCGACACAACCACACTTGATCCTGTATTGCAATTTCCTTTGCAATACCTCAACATCAACAACATTGGTGATATCTTGTTTGACAACAACCTGTACGTTGACACATTCACTTATACCATTGACAATGTCAGCACAGAGACTCCTATCAGTTCAGGCGCCGCAAGAGAATATGAGGATCGCGAGACTTTTTACAAATTGATTGGTTGGCAAACTGCGGCGGTCGAACAGCAAATTTACCAGCAATTTAAATTTACCTATACAGGACAAAGTCTGAAACTTGATATTGCAGTAACGTCACAAACCGCAGTTGCAGTTCCTGTGATCAAAATCTACGTTGGCAGTGTGTTTATTGATTCCGGCATGTATACCTATACTGTGGGCACAAATGGTACAATCATCACACTGACTGACACTTACTTGCCTACAGATATTATCGAAGTACTGGTATTGAGCGATCAAACCAGCACGGTAGGTTTTTATCAGGTTCCTAACAATTTACAAAGTAATCCTCTCAATACAAATAGTCCTTCGTTTACATTGGGTACTATTCGTACTCACTACGAAACCATTTGTGAAAACTTATTGGACTTGACCGGTGTAATTAACGGGTCAAACAACAGTCGTGACCTTGGCAATATTATTCCTTATGGCCTGGAAATTCTACAACAAAGTTCACCGTTGACCCTGGCCGGCTACTTCATGCGTAGTCCCAGTTACAATATATTTGCATCCTTGCAATACAACAGTCGCGAATACATAAAATTCAAAGCACAAATGCTGGATGCAGTGTTGACTCAAAACAATATTGCTTTTAAAACCACAGCCACAATTCTTGATCAAGCCATACAAGACATCACTTTAGGAAAGATTGAAACACAACCTTTCTACTGGAGTGACATGATCCCACAAGGCGTCTCAAGTGATAGCAATACCTACACTGTGGGTCTAACCACTAGAGCCACATTTGATACTGTCCAAGTTTACACCTACACATCAGCCAACTATCTTGGACTTTGTGTATATCTAAATGATGAGATATTGACCAGAGATCTAGAATATGTTGTGGCCACTGACGGCCCAAGACTGACAATATCAGCCACTCTTGCAGTTGGCGATACTGTTACCATCAATGAATACAGTGCCACTTATGGAAATTTTGTACCCAACACTCCTAGTAAAATGGGCTTGTATCCAAAATATGAACCAGAGATAACAACCTTGGTAACCACAAATGGCACAGGCGAATTTATCATTGGTCACGATGGCAGTCAAACTCCGGTGTTTGGAGACATACGAGACCAAGTGCTGTTGGAATTTGAAACAAGAATCTACAACAATATCAAACAAGATGACAACCCAGTACCTCTCACAATAGAAAATGTATTGCCCGGACAGTTCCGTGACACAGGATACACCTTTGAAGAGATCAACAATATCTTTGCCGAGGACTTGTTGAGTTACTGCGGATGGAACAAACTAAATTACAAAGAACAAACATTTAGTGCTACCAATGAATTTACCTGGAACTATAGTGGCACTACCAACCGACTCGACAATGAAAACTTGTTGGGTGCCTGGCGCGGCATCTATCGTTACTTCTACGACACACAACAACCCAGTTATGCTCCTTGGGAAATGCTAGGGTTAGAAATTGAACCTACCTGGTGGCAAGATCGTTATGGTCCAGCACCGTATACCGCAGACAACTTGGTGTTGTGGGACGACTTGGAAGCCGGCCTTGTAGCAGATCCTGTTACGCCTTATTACAAGCTCAAATATGCAAGACCAGGGTTAACATCGGTCATACCCACAGGCGGTGAAGGCGAGTTACTGAGTCCACAAAACAGTGTTGTGGGCGGCGTGCCATTGAATCAAAACGTCAGCGCAAGATATCAAAAGAGTTGGGCCATTGGCGATGGTGGCCCAGTTGAAGCGTCATGGTGGAATTCCAGTTCATATCCTTTCTCTGTGATGCATGTGTTGGCAGTGACTCGTCCAGCCAAGTTTTTTGCGCTGTTTGCTGATCGTGATTTGTACAAGTTTGATACTGACTACAGTCAATATCTCTACGATCAACGTTATAGACTAGATGCCAACGGGATTGAAGTATACGGTAACGAAACCAGCAAAGCCAGTTACATCAACTGGATTGTGGATTACAACAGACAAACTGGAATCAATTCAACAGACCTGTTGACTGCTGATCTTGCAGCCTTGGATGTTAGACTATGCTATAGAATGGCCAGTTATTCAGACAAACAATACGTCAAATTGGTTACTGAGAAGTCTAGTCCCAACACTACCAACACCACATTGACGATTCCCGATGAAAGTTACAACATTTTGTTGTATAAAAATCAGCCGTTTGATCAAATACGATACAGCAGTGTGGCTGTGCAAAAAGTTGACGGTGGCGGATACGCTGTATTTGGTTATGGCACAACGCAACCGTATTTTGAAATACTACAAAGCCAAGCAGTGGGCAAACTGCAAGAATACAGTGCCGGCGGCATCACTGTACGTGTGCCAACTTTCTATTCAGACAATGTGACACAAGTTCCGTATGGATTTGTGTTTGTGAATGAAACCGCAGTGAGTGATTTCTTGCTTAGTTACGGCAAACTGTTAGAAACTCAAGGACTAACATTTGTCGACAGAGTCAATGGTTACACACTGGACTGGCCAAGAATGGTCACGGAATTCTTGTACTGGAGCCAACAAGGCTGGGGCACAAATGCCATTATCAATTTGAATCCATTGGCTGGAGGGTTGACTGTTACCCGACCGGGTGCAGTGGTTGACAGCATTGTGACTGAAACTAGTGAAAACCTGTTGCTGGACCAAAATTCAAACGAAATACCCACACGTTCGTTAAATGTTGTGCGACTGGGAAATACATTTACTATTCAGCCGCTGACCACACAAAGCATCAGTTATATCAATTTGAGATTTACCAGCTACGAACACATGATGGTATTGAACAACAAGAGTGTATTTGGAGACTTGATTTATAATCCAGTAACTGGAGCAAGACAAAGCAGATTGACACTGGTGGCAGTGACCACCAGCGACTGGAACGGCAGTGTAGATACTCCCGGATTTATTCTAAATCAAGACAACGTTCAAGAGTGGACAGGATTAAGAACTTATAGCAAGGGCGAAATTGTCAAGTACAAAAATGTATATTGGTCGGCCCTGACCATTGTGCAACCCAGTGTAAAGTTTGACTTCAATGTCTGGACACAAAGCGATTACACACAAATTGAACTTGGATTGTTACCCAACCTGGCTAACAAAGCCGATCAACTGGCCAACAGTTACAACATCAATGCTGCCAACATCGAAACAGACAATGATTTGTTATCTTATGGCTTGATTGGATTCAAGCCACGTCAGTACCTGGCTGCATTGAATCTTGACGATGTGAGTCAGGTCAATGTATATCGACAATTCCTAGGAACCAAAGGCACTAGACTGGCCACAGACTTATTCAAGTCTGCCAACCTAGGTAAAGAAGCCGCTGACTACAGTATCTATGAAAACTGGGCAGTACAACGTGCAACATATGGTGCTAATGCCAATCGTAGTTTTGTTGAATTGCAGTTGAACCGAGCGTTGTTGAGTGCAAATCCTAGCCTGGTACAAGTTGTTGTGCCACAACAAGCAAGTGTCGCAGACCAACAAATATATTTGACCAATGTTTGGCGTAGCAGTTACAAACTGACCAGCACAAACATTCTTCCAACCACTACTGAATTACCCACTGATATTGGTTTGCCCACAGCAGGTTATGTGAGTCTTGACGATACTGATATCACAGTGTTTGACATCACAAACACAGAAAGTCTAGCAGCAGATATTGATTCAATCCAGGTAGGCACCAGTATCTGGGTGGCCAAGATCAACAACTACGATTGGAACATTTATCGTACGCAGGCAGTACCCGGGCAAATCCAACACGTTTGTGATAACTTAAACGGCACAAGTCGTGTGATTTTCAATGATCAACACGGCTTGACAACAGGTGATAAACTGATTATCAAATTCTTTGACACTGAAATCAATGGAGTATATCAGGTACTTAGTGTTCCGAACCTAGACACAGTAAACATTGCATTTGCATTTACCAGCAATCGTGCGGTGGCCAATGGCACAGGAATTGGATTTACATTGCAGACCATGCGAGTTGCTCAAGCCAGTGACGTTGATACGTTGCCTTACGCTCTAAACATCTTGCCAGGTGCCAAAGTCTGGGTCGACGACAACGGCGCCGGCCTCTGGGAAGTGTTGCAAAAGAATGATGTGTTCTCAAGCATTGTTGCACTGACTCCAGAACTACTAGATGCTGGAGAACAGTACGGCTCAAGCGTGGCACAGGCCAGAAACAAATTGGCTGCATTTGTAGGCAGTCCAAACTATGGATTTTACACAGGCACTTCCAAAGGCGCAATATACGTGTACGTCAAGAGTTACAGCGATCAGTACACGCCTGTTAGTCCGTTGGGTACAGGCGATGCCATACTCACACTAGATGCAACAGGTGTTCGTGGTTACGGTAATGCCATAGACTTTGGCAATCAAACCTGGGCAGTAGCCGGTGCCAGTGCTAGTCTTGGCACAGGAAGTCAAGCCAACAACGGCTATTCTTGTGTTATCTATCGCGATCCGACATTGGGAGTTCCAGGATCTATTCCTTTTGGGCAATGGCAATTGCTCACACAACCCGCGGCATACGGTACGTTGTTGACCGGTGCAGGAGAATTTGGTTACAGTGTGGCCATGAGCCTGGACGAACGTTGGATATACATTGGTGCACCGGGACTAAACAGCGTACATGCATATGGCTATGTTGATTGGCAGAATCAAGTTATCAAAGCAATTGCCGACGGAGTGACTACAGTATACACCATCAATGATCTCATACAAATCGATAATGACTACCAACTCAAAGTTACATTAAATGGACAAATACAAACAGTTACAACCGACTACACAATAAATGGTAGTTTCAGCACAGTTACTTTTGTATCTGCGCCAGGAAATACTATAGCAGGTAGTTTTGTACCCGGCGCTACATACACAATTCGAACTGTAGGCACCACCAACTTTATAGCGATTGGTGCAAGTTCAAATACTGTGGGAGTTGAATTTGTTGCCACCGGCGCAGGCACGGGCTCGGGCACAGCCGTTGCTGAAGTATTAATAGAATTTGCACGTTATAACAGTTTCCAAGTTGATTATACCACAACAACATATGACCTTGCTGGAACATCATCATCTTTGCCTGGCTTGTTCACAGCCACAAACATATACTCATTCAGTATTGAAGTTAACGGAGCATTATTGCGTCCCAACATTGATTACACATTATCTGGCACAATTGTAACACTCACCGGATCATATATCAGCAGTGACATCATAGTTGCTAGAGCCCAAGGTTACTTTGAATATGCAAACACACTTACTGTGGCTGGACTAGGTGCCTCAGATCGCTTTGGACACAGTATTTCATGTACCACAGATGGCCGCCAGATTCTGGTTGGAACTCCTTATATCACAGTGGATGGCAATGTAGAGGCCGGAGAAGTTTATGTGTTTGACCGTAATGTACAAAAATTTATTTGCGACAGCAATTCTTCCAGCACCGACTTCACAGTATTGGGATCTGTACCAACTGCACCTGTGAGTGTAATTGTCAACAATGAATTCTACATCAGTCAAACTAACAGCGTGATTGATACGCCAAACTCTTTTACAGTAATTGGAAACACAGTCACCATCCTGGGTGAGATAAAGGTAGGCGATGTAATTGAAATTGAAACTAATCAATTCAATCTGTTACAGACAGTGTCACAAAACACCGTGGCCGACTTTTCAAACTTTGGGCAAGCAGTAGAAATTTGCGACAACAATTGTAGTCTATATGTGGGCGAACCACAAAGCAGCCAACAGACTTTTAAAGGTGGTGTGGTTGAACGTTTTGTTAATCAAAGCCGTGTGTATGGCACCTTGGCCTGCGGCAACCCATTTGGCACATTGACCCCTGGTAATACCCTACGAGTGAACAATCAAGACGTAGTAGTGCCAGGAGCTTGGTCTTCGGCCACAGCTTATAATGCAAACACAGTGGTATATAATACCAGCGGCACCACAACTGTCATTTATGTTTCTCTGCAGTACACTCCATCTTCTACAATATTAACCAACACAGCATATTGGTCGCAAGTTGCTTCAACCACAGTGTTAGCGTCGGTGAGTTATCGTACCTTGGCCGCACAAATCAACGCAACTGTTTCTAATGTCATAGCAGTTGTGAATGTTGACGGACATCTTACCATATCAACCAAGAACCTCGCGGCAGCACCTGAATATGATAAATTGCAGATAGCACCCGGTAGTGTGGGCACTGCATTTGATACTATTGCATTTACCACATTTGTTTGGACACAGTTAATTACCAGTCCATATCCTGTGGAATATGCGGCGTTTGGCAGCGCCATCAGTGTCAACGACAATGCTATCAATTTGGTTGTTGGCGCACCACGAGGTACACTGTATCTTGAAACTGTATTTGATGATGGCACAACTTATTTTGATGCTGGCAGTACCATATTCTTCTCTCTGACCGTACAAAGTGGTGTAATTTATACTTTTGATTATTTGCCAAGCAGTTCGTTGACTGTTACCAATCCAGGTAAATTTGTATTTGGGCAACAAATCAACAACAGCCAAGTACAATCGTATGACATATTTGGCACCGCAGTAAATTACACGTCAGGTGTGCTCATGGCAGGCGCACCCAAGAATGACAGTGAAGACAGCACAGCCAATTTTGGTGCGGTGTTTGTGTTTGAAAACCCAACCAGTTCTCCAGCATGGAGTGTGGCAGAGATTGAACAGCCCACAGTTGATATTCGACTGTTGAATAGTGTGTTCTTTTACGATAAAATCACCAGCGCCAGAACACAGTTCTTAGACTTCATTAACCCACTGCAAGGCAAGATACTGGGTGCGGCCCGTGCCAATATCGATTACGTCGGTGCAGTTGATCCTGCCGCTTACAACACAGGCCCAGCAAACATTAAAGGCACCACCTGGTTTGCAGATCATGTGGGAGAAATTTGGTGGGATATCGGTACAGTTAGATTTATTGATCCAAATCAAGACAGTGTTGTGTATGCTTCTCGACGTTGGGCGCAATTGTTCCCAGGCAGCGAAGTCGATGTGTATCAGTGGATACAAAGCACAACGCCTCCTTCTGCCTACACCGGTGAAGGAACTCCGTTAACCACAGCATCCTACACTGTGAACACCAATCTGTCACAAGACGGGACCTTTGCCACCTATTACTACTTCTGGGTGAGAGGCATCACCGTGACTGCAACACAACTGGGCAAAACTTTACCAGCCAGCACAGTTGCATCATATATTGCGGATCCCAAATCTAGTGGTATTGCTTACTTGGCACCAATCAATGCCAGCACTGTTGCTCTGTATAACAGTGTTGACTATATTGAAGCCAGCGATACTATTATCAACGTTGAATACGATCGCGAATACACAAATGACAATGTACACGTTGAGTATGAACTGATTCCTCAAGATCGTGCTGATGGCTTCTTGAGTGACAGCCTGTATCGTAAACTTCAAGACAGTTTGTGCGGAGTAGATACATTTGGTAACAAAGTTCCTGATCCTAATCTCAATCCGGCCGAACGTTACGGCGTACAATTCCGACCACGACAAAGTATGTTTGTGAATCGTTTTGCGGCATTGAAAAATTATTTAAGACGTGTGAACGCAGTGTTGGCGCAATACCCTATTAGTGAAAGTAGATCATTTACTCTATTGAACAGTAGCGCACCTATCCCTTCACAAACTGAAATAGTAGACAGCGTTACTGTGACCAATTGGAACCTGCAGGTGGCCAATTTAGAAATACTAGGGTTTCAAACACCGTTCTGGTCCAATACCAGCGGATCAATACCATTGGGTTACAAATATCTTGTGACCACAGACAGTAGCAACAATGGACTATGGACAGTCTACACCGTCGAAGCGAGCGACACTCAGGCCAACACAAGAGTGTTAAAATTGACTCAAGTGCAAGGATACAACACACCTGACTATTGGAGTTATATCAACTGGTACCGTACAGGATATAATTCCAGCACCAAAGTTGTGGCTGAAGTGCCCACATATTCTGTATTGGCCACGCTGACGTTATCGGTTGGTAGCAGTGTCAAAGTCACTGCCAATGCACAAGGCAAGTTTGAAATTTATTTGCTAACTGATCTTGGGTTTGAACGAGTTGCACTGCAAGATGGCACCATTGCATTTTCTGCAGAACTATGGGACTATGCTCTGGGACGTTTTGGCTTTGACGTTGAAGTATTTGATGCACAATATTTTGATCAAGAGCCTGTGATTGAAACAAGAAAAATTATTCAAGCCATCAACGAAGAATTGTTGATTGATGATCTTGCAATACAACGCAACAAGGCCTTGGTCTTGATGTTTAACTTTGTGTTGAGCGAATTCTCAGCACCCGAATGGTTGGTCAAGACCAGTTTGATTGATGTGGATCACAGAATTCGTCAATTGATCCCGTATCAGAATTACATAATTGACAATCAAGAATTTGTGAGTGACTATATTCAAGAAGTCAAACCATATCATGTTAGCATTCGTGAATTCAATTTGAAATATCCAGGATCTGACGAATTCTTTGGCGATTTAACAGACTTTGATTTGCCGGCCTATTACAACACCACGTTGGAAATAGCCAAATTTACAAGCCCAATCTTGTTGCCGTACAATCACGGCAACGCATTTAATTCACCAACCAATACACAAAGTGATTTACCCGTAACCAGTGCGCTGTGGTCAACTTGGCCGTACAATCAATGGTACAGCAATTATTTGTTGATATTGGACAGCGTGGAAATCATTGATGGCGGGTCAGGATATACAGAACCACCTGTGGTTATTATCACAGGCGACGCAACCGAACCAGCAGAAGCCACGGCGGTGCTCAGCAGTCTAGGGCAGGTAGTTGCTGTAAATGTTACCAACGCAGGATCAGGATACGGTCAAACCCCTACAATTACATTTGACGGTGGTAATGGCACTGAGGCCAGAGCGTATGCCATAATGACAAATGATCTTGTGCGCAGTTTCCGCACAGTGATCAAATATGATCGTTTCCAATATTTTAGTGATGTGTCAACCTGGAGTCCAAATGGTACTTATTTGTCAGGCATGCTGGTACGGTATGATGATCGGGTATGGTCGGCCACACCCACAGACTCTACCGCAGTGGTTGGACCAGACTTTAATCTTGAAGATTGGACTGTGGTTCCAGCAAGAACACTAACTGGCGTAGATCGTACCATGGGCTATTATGTGCCCGGCGTTAATCAACCTAATCTTGAATTGCCATTGTTGATCGATGGCGTGGACTATCCTGGTGTACAGGTCTACGGCGATTATTTCTTGCGCGATTCACTGAGTATTGACGCTGAATACACTAGTGAGTTTACAGATACCACACTGGGAGAACTGCCCACAGACATCAATGTCGATGGAGGTGAATTCATTGGCTTGTACGAAGGACACTCGCCTGAAGAATTGATCAATGGTGCAGAATTTGACACTCTTGATTTCCGTGTGTATACTCGTCCGGGCGCAGACTGGAACAGAGACGGCCACGGATTCCAATGGAGCACAATTCGTTACACATATGCCCCTGCTATTGAAACAGCATACAGTTGGTCTGGAATTGTAGAACATCCAGTTCAGGTATTGGTCAGCGATATCACCACTGGCATAGATCTTGCACTTGACATTGATTATACTGTTGACTGGATCAACCAAACAGTTTCTTTACTGACCTTGACATCTGGAGATCAGTTTCAGATCAATGTGTTTGAATTGGGGGGTGGCAGCCAGTTGTATCGTGCCAATTACATCGGCGGCGACATTGGGGAGACCGTGGTAGTTCCGGTTAACACAGCAGAAATTGTCAGCATTGCGGTATTTGTAAATGGCGAAAATGTTAACAGTGTGACCTGGCAACCGTATGTTGAAAGTGAAGATTGGAATACACTAGATAGTTATAGCAAACTTGACATTGTGAATCATAGTAGTACCTACTATCGTGCCTTGCAAGATGTGCCAGTAGGAATAAACATCACCAACGTGCTGTATTGGTTTGCATTTGTCCCCACGCTAGAAAGCACAGTAGACTTTGGCACAGATTACGGTGCCACAGATGGCATTGCCATGGTGATATTTGGAATCAACACCGTAGATGCAGGATATTTTGTAATAGGCAAGTCCTACACAATTACCATGGTTGGCACAACTGCCTGGACTGCTATTGGTGCTGTGTCAAACACCGTGGGTGTGAGTTTTGTTGCCACAGGTGCTGGATCAGGCACAGGACAAGCATCTACCACATACTCCTGGAGCACACCACAAGTTCAATATCAAGTGGCCGATGCCAATTTAGTGTCAACTAAGATCATAGTATTAACCAACAGTGTGCAGGGCTCAAATCTAGCCAATGCGATAGTCACACGCAATGGATTGAGGTTGAGACCACCAGAAGGTATTGAATGGATAGGCGACGACTCTAGTGTGAGTTTTGGATTGCCACAACGCGGAAACTATAGTCAATCGGCAATCAATGCCATTAGTGATATAACAGTCTGGGTAGATAATATTTTACAAGTTCAAAACGTTGGATCTACGCAGGGCAACTACGCCGTGACTGCTTGGACTGGTAGCAACACACCGGGTCGTCAAGTGGTATTCTTTACTCCACCACCCAGCGGCGCAAGAATTTTGATTGCAGTTGATACGCTGGCAGATTATGCGATTGTTGGAAACCAAGCGCAAATCAGTGCCACAGTAAACTTGAATGATGTGTTTGCAGTGACCACCTGGAATGATACGTCACAACAATGGCCGTTGACTCTGGTGTTCCAGGGCCCGGTTTCAGAAGGCCTAACCATTGCCGAAGGATACGACACTACACTTTATGATGGCGCCACAGTAAGCGATACCCCAGGATCATATGATTATTCTTTAGGGACCGCCATATCTGTCAACAATTTTTATCTAGAAAGAAGCCTAAATGAGGCCAGTAGATTGTGGGTAACACTAAATGGTAATAGACTGTTTGAAGGTATTGATTATACTGTGGAAGGTGATTATTTAATATACTCTGGTGGCATAATTGGCCTAACTGACATTATGGTCATTGAAGAATATACCAATAGTGTGGTGCCAGATGCTATGGCATTCCGTATATTCCAAGACATGCGTGGAGTACAAGCAACTTACAGAATTACTGAAGCAACTACCACAACCCTAGCACAAGATTTATCAAGCACTGCTAGTATTGCTTATGTCACAAACGCTGGTCAATTGAGCGAACCTGACTTGGAAGCAGGAATTTTTGGTGTGGTCACAATTGATGGCGAGCGTGTGATGTATCGTGCAAGAGACATAGTGGCAAATACCATTTCAGGACTCATGCGTGGAACAGCAGGCACAGCCGCCGCAGATCATATTACTAATGCTGATGTATATGACACGGGTCGCGGCAACTTGTTGCCCTCACAATTCCAAGATTACATTGTGAGCGATACTAGCACAGGAGATGACAGTACCACAATATTCTACGCACCCAGCATAGAGTTTGCTAGTTTTGCGGACTCTGCTGTTGAAACTGCCGCAATTGAAGTTTATGTTGGTGGACAACGTCAATACGCCTACAGCGATACCACCGCTGAAAGTCCATATCGTTATTTTGTAACAGACTATGATCCATTGGCTGTGGAATTTGTCGTGGACATGGATGTTTTCCCACCATTGTTACCACCTGCCGCAGGAGTAGAAGTTACAATCTTAGTACGTCATGGTATCACTTGGTATGCTCCGGGCGATGGCACCGCCAGTGACGGAATTGCTCTACAAGACACCCAAACACAAGCCGCAAGGTTCTTGCGTGGGTTATAAACAAGGTAAATAAACGACCATGTCAAATACACAGCAAAATCAACAAGTTGAGCAAAAAATCCAGCAAAAGCCAGGCAAACCCAACGAAACCGGCACCGTCAACGTGCAAGGATATTTTAGAGTGTTTGATCCAAAAACGCAAAAGACTTATGTGGAGGGGCGAGCATGATTGAGTCAGGACTAGCCAAAATATCAGGGCAAGTAAAAATACACGACCCCAACTCCGGCGAAATATTTTACAATGATCACAACGCCATTCACTACGAAAACATTTCAGTAGCAATGGCGCAGAGCCTAGCAGACCGCAACGTAGGCTATATCTATCAAATGGCATTTGGCAACGGCGGTAGTTCAGTAGACCCCACAGGTGTTATTACATATTTGCCCCCAAACACCACAGGACAGAATGCTGACTTGTACAATCAAACATATCAAAAGGTAGTTGATGATAACTCAGCTGCTGATACAGATCCCGAAAATAACAAAATGACCGTGCTACACACAGCAGGAAACCTCTACACTGATATTCTAGTAACCTGTTTGTTGGACTACGGTGAGCCCCCAGAGCAACAGGCATTTGACAATTCAACCAATTACAATGGTGAATTTGTGTTTGATGAACTAGGGCTTAAAACTTGGAACGGCGCCACTGACAACCTGCGCCTGATTACCCACGTGATTTTTCACCCGGTACAAAAGAGCTTGAATCGACAAATTCAAATCGATTACACGCTCAGAATACAGACGTTGAGCAACATCAATGCTGTATAAATATAGGAACAGGTAACCTAAATGGCATATACAATTAATCTTACTGACGGAAATATCTTTGCTACTGTATCAGATGGCACCATCAACACCTCTAGTAGTATAACTTTAGTGGGTAAAAATTATGCTGGATACGGTGAATTTTTGGATGAAAACTTTATCCAGATGCTGGAAAACTTTTCAAACACTACTGCGCCAGTTGCACCACTTACTGGGCAACTTTGGTGGGATAAAACCAACAGTTTACTCAAAGTTTATAACGGTACAACATTTAAAACAATCTCAGCCGCAACTGCCAGTGCCTCGGCACCAACATCAAACGTAACCGGCGATCTTTGGTACGATACAGTAAGTCAACAACTCAACGTTTGGACCGGATCTGCATTTTTGGTAGTAGGCCCGGCCTATTCAAGTTCGACAGGTGTTGCGGGTGCAATTCCTGAAACGATCAATGCCGCTAATGCAAGTCCGCAGTTTGTGACTACAATATATTCAGCCAACACGCGAGTGGCTATTTACAATGACAATCCTACTTTTACTGCAGCCGCCCCTGTAAGTACCTTGTTCCCCACAGTGTTCAAGGGAATGACCATGACTAATGCTTCAGGAACCAACATGAATGGTAACTTGATCGGTGCTGGCAACGTTGTTATTACCACTGATACTAGCACCATCGTGGCTACCTTTACTGGAACCGGAGCCAATATCACTGGATATGGTAATATTACAGGTAACGTAACCGGTGGCAACGTCTTGACCGTTGGCCTAATTTCAGCAACAGGCAATATTACTGGTGGCAACATATTAGGTGGAGCCAATGTCAATGCTACCACACATACAGGTGCAACAGTTAGTGTTACTGGCAATATTACTGGTGGTAATGTGTTAGGTGGAGCCAATGTCAATGCAACCACGCACACAGGTGCAACAGTTAGTGTTACTGGCAACATAACCGGTGGCAATGTCTTGACTGTTGGTGTTATGAGTTCAACTGGCAATGCCATACACGGTAATATTTTGACTGCGGGTGTATTAAGTGCTACTGCTAACATCACTGGTGGCAATGTCCTCACAGGTGGTTTAATCAGTGCCACCGCTAATGTAAGTGGCAATTACTTTATTGGCAACGGTAGCCAACTTACTGGTCTAAGCGCCGCAATAAGTGTAACACAGATTCAAAACGGTACATCCAATGCAAGCATTGGCGCCAGCGGCGGCAACTTGACCATCGGTATTGGCGGAACGTCTAACGTGGCAGTGTTTGACACAACAACAATATACATTAATTCTGCCAACGTGGTCAGTCTTGCACACAGTGGTACAAATGCTGTGGGTAACATTGGATCAAGTGTCCAGTTTTTTAATCAAACATTTACTGACAGAGTTAACGCCACAACGCTTTCCGCAAGTGGCAACGTAACTGGTGGTAACGTGCTGACAGGCGGGTTGATATCGGCTACTGGTACTATCACAGGTGGTGCAATTACCGGTAGCAGTTTAACTGTGTCAACCGGCAATATCAGTGGTGGTAACATCAACAACAACAACTCAAACGCTGTGGGAAATATTGGTAGTTCAACATCATATTTCAACAGAGTATTTGCCCAGGCAACCACAGCACTGTATGCTGACGTTGCAGAACGTTTTTGGGCAGATGAAATACTGGAACCAGGCACAGTGGTTGAACTGGGCGGACGAGCCGAAATCACCAGATCTCTTGAAGAATTAAGTGGAAATGTATTTGGCGTGATAAGTACTAGAGCGGCATATTTGATGAACGGTGGTGCTGGCGAAGACGACACACATCCTCCAGTTGCAATGACCGGACGTGTGCCAGTCAACGTAACGGGTATTGTACACAAAGGCGATAGATTGGTTTCAGCAGGCGCAGGCATTGCCAGAGCGGCTCTAGCAGGAGAAATCACCGCATTCAATGTAATTGGACGAAGTCTGGTTGACAAGACCACCCCAGAATCAGGTACAATTGAAGCAATTGTAACCATCAAGAACTAACAGGGAATAGAAATGACATATTCAAGTGCAGGACTAATACAAGCGGCAGATTATAACGGATTTGTTGGTCCAACATCCAGTGGCGGCACAGCTGGTGCTAATTTAAATGACATCTGGGCCACAGGTGCCACCGACAAGGGTTGGGGACAAACAGCAGTAACAAACGTAACTGCTGGGTCCAATACTGTCACAGCCACACAATGGGCCAGCCTGGTCAACAACCTGGCCACCACAGGCACGCAGACAGGCACAACTCTCACCGCAAGAACAGCAC
>Ga0181355_1000503_pt1 | contig 16684 bp, 29 predicted proteins | sample Fa13VDMM15DN_FD_130099 | JGI IMG/M metagenome (GOLD analysis project Ga0181355, IMG submission 130099) | Freshwater viral communities from Lake Michigan, USA - Fa13.VD.MM15.D.N | ecosystem: Environmental > Aquatic > Freshwater > Lake | place: USA: Michigan | collected 2013-09-23 | reverse complement strand
GCAAGGGCATGGGTACACGCCGGCAGTCTTGCACCATCCACGGGACGCAGCAGGCGGCGCTCAGAAGGCGTCGGATTGGCTGGTTATTCCGCTATGCCCAGAGCATCACGTTGGCAAGTCTGGATACCACGGGCTTGGTAGCCGAGGGTTCTATACCCGTTACAAAATGACGGAGTGGGATCTGATGGCGCTGACTATCGAGCTTTACAATAAACAATAATTGTAAAGCTATCGCTTAGAGATAATTCATAGTTTTTTTCAATAGCAATGCAGCACGTTGTTCCTGTATCATCTTACCTGTTACATATTATTGGAAGGATTGATATGGAAATATTCGCAATGCTTACGTTTATGGGTGGCGTACTGGTGGGTATCGGTATGCTCTTGTTAGTGACTACTGCGGTGGTATATTTTTTTACCCGCGAGGAGAATTAAATGCACTTAAATTTAGAGAAAATTAGAATTGATTGTGGCACTCAGGCGCGTGCTACGATCAATCAGGATACGGTTGCAGACTATGCGGAGTCGATGCGTACTGGCTCGATCTTTCCGGCAGTCACGGTCTTTTTCGATGGTGTTGATTACTATTTGGCCGATGGCTTTCACAGATACTTTGCTACGCAGAAGGTCGGCTCGCCAGGTATCGAGGCGTCTGTTATTAACGGCACGCTCCGTGATGCGATTCTGTATTCGCTCGGCGCCAATGATGAGCATGGACTACGTCGCACAGCAGCGGATAAGCGCAAGGCCATCATGATTATGTTGGCTGATGCAGAGTGGCGCGATTGGAATAACAAAGCTATCGCAACTGCCTGCCATTGCAGCGTTGATTTGGTGCAGAAGGTGCGGGAAGAGTCCGGCATTGAGAAGGGCGCCACAAAGTACATTAAAGATGGCGAAGTTCGTGTAATGAAAACACCTACAGGAGTAAAGAAGGGCGGCGATAAGCCAACTGTAGGGAAACCTACAGTTGAGGAGGATTTTGAGAAGGAAGCCAAGGAAATTGAATCTGAGAAGTTAAAAGCAGCGATTGATATGTTGAGACAGGACAACGAAGATTTGGCTGACAAGCTGGCCATTGCAGCGATGGATGCTGACGATCTTGATAAGGCTATGGCCGAGTCAACAATCAAAGATTTACGCGCACAGATCAGGCTGTTAGAGATAGAATTAAGAGCAGTCACAGATTCTCGTGACTCTCTCCAACGGGAGAATGCACAGCTAATGCGCCAGTGCAATTCTCTCGTGAAGAAACTAAAAGCAACGTAACTTAAACGCCCAGGCCGGCGGGCATGTGTGCCGGCATGAAAGGCAGAGATGTCACTACAACTTCGTCCATATCAGGAAGAGGCGCTTGAGCAATTGCGTTTAGGTTTTGCTCAAGGTAAGCGAGCACAAGTGTTAGTCGCCCCGACGGGCAGCGGCAAGACAGAGATGGCCATAGCACTAATGAAGGCCACAAAAGATAAAGGCAACAAGGCTGCAATGCTTCTGGATCGTATCGTGTTATGCGATCAGACAAGCAAGCGGCTAGAGAAGTATTCGATTGAGCATGGCGTGTTGCAGTCAGGCCATTGGCGGTATCGTCCGCATGAAAACATTCAGGTCTGTTCAGCGCAGACACTTGAGCGGCGCGGTTCGTTTCCAGGGTTGAATCTTCTGATCGTAGATGAGTGCCACGCAACCCGCGATCAAACAGTAGAGTTCATCAAGAATAATCCTGATGTTCGCGTGATTGGATTGACGGCTACGCCGTTCACAAAGGGGCTTGGAAAGATATACGATAACGTCATCAGTCCGGTAACGACCAAGCAATTAGTGGATGACAATGTATTGGTTCCGCTGCGGGTTTTCTTGGCCAAAGAAATAGATATGGAAGGCGCAAAGAAAGTAGCAGGCGAATGGTCGCAAGCAGAAACTTCTGAGCGCGGCATCAAGATCACTGGCGATGTTGTGGCCGAGTGGATTAAAAAGACTGAGGAAATATTTGGTAGACCGCGCAAGACTATCGTTTTCTGTGCCGGCGTCAGTCATGGCGTGGATCTCTCCCGCAAGTTCCAAGAGCGCGGCTTCAACTTTATCTGCATTAGCTACAAGGATGACGATGAGTTTAAAAAGCAGGTGATCGCAGACTTCTCAAAGCCGGATACAAAGATACATGGTCTGATTGCAACTGACATTCTGACTAAGGGTTTTGATGTGCCGGACGTTATGATCGGCGTCAGTGCGCGGCCATTCTCCAAGTCTCTGTCGTCGCACATACAGCAGATGGGCAGGGTCATGCGCGGCAACCCGCTAGATGATGAAAAAAAATTCGCCGTATGGTTGGATCACAGTGGCAATTATCTACGGTTTCGTGAGGATTGGGATGAAGTATTTGAAGCCGGCGTCAGCGAGCTAGATGACGGTAAAGAGAAGGCAAAGAAGGAACCGACTCTCAAAGAGAAGGAAGCCAGCAAGTGTCAGCGTTGCTCGGTCTTATGGCCAGTAGGGTCTGACGTTTGCCACAACTGTGGGTACGTGCGCGAGCGTCGGAACTCAGTCGTTACAGTAGATGGCAGGATGGAAGAGCTTGCCACTGGCGCGGTATCGCGGGAGAGTAAGCAGGATTTCTGGTCGGCTATGCAGTGGTATATCCGTTATCAAGGGTGGTCGCGTGGTCGTGCGTCGCATACCTATCGGGATAAATTTGGCGTCTGGCCGAAAGGGTTGATTGAGAATGCGCCGGTTATGCCGTCAACTGAGATCAAGAGATTCGTTGATAAGAAGATGTATCAGTTTTTAAAATCTGTGGGGAAAAGATGATGAATCCATTTTTGATTAATGAGCCGACTTGCATAAGTTTTTCTGGCGGTAGAACGTCTGGCTATATGCTATGGAAATATTTAGAGGCGAACAATGGGCTTCCAAGCGATGCGGTTGTATGCTTTGCAAACACAGGTAAAGAACAAGAGGACACACTGCAATTTGTAAAAGACTGCGAGCAAAATTGGAATGTGAATATAGTTTGGTTGGAGTTTGACGATTCAGAAGTTAAGTTTAGAGTGGTTAATTTTGATACGGCATCAAGGAACGGGGAGCCTTTTGAAAAGCTAATCAAAAAAAGAAAATATCTGCCTAACCCTGTCGCAAGATTCTGTACTGGCGAATTAAAAATACTAACGATTGAGCGGTATTTTAAATTTATGGGTAAGCCGGACTTTGCTACGGCTGTTGGTATTAGGGCGGATGAGTCCAGAAGAGCAGCAAAGATGAAGGATAAGTTAACTCCATTGATGGCGGCTAATGTTACACAAGCAGATATTCAATTCTTTTGGAAGCAACAGTCATTTGATCTCGGCCTTAAATTTAATAATGGCGTTACACCATTAGGCAATTGTGATCTATGTTTTTTGAAGGGCGGGTCACAAATTGTTAGCTTGATTGCAGATAATCCTAGTCGCGCTATTTGGTGGGCAAAAATGGAATCAGATATAGGCGGAACCTGGCGGTCAGATAGGCCGAGCTATTCTCAAATGGCAAAATTCACAGCGAGTCAGGCAGATATGTTTTCCGATGAAACAATTTCTTGTTTTTGCGGTGATTGATAATGGATTTCCTAGACTTCGCCAGATCATTTGGCATCATCATTCATGACTATCCGCCCATCGGTGTCTGGAAACGGTATCCGACTGACGATCACCCGCGTTCGCGCAATGGTGCGGTCAAGTTTCTAGGCACTGTAGGGTTCGTACAGAATCACGCGATGGATACAGTGGTGTCCATATGGAAGCCTGACGCAAGCGAGCGCGCTAACTTGCCATCAATGCCGGATATGCGCCGGCAACAGCAAGAGCAGGAGCAGGAGACTCGGCGCAAGCAAAGCGAAGCGGCCAGGAAGGCGGTGACTATGCTGAATCAATCTGGTTACAGTAGCCATGCCTACCTGCGCGCAAAGGGATTCGAGAAAGAGCAGGGTAATGTTTATCACAAGGACGGGAAGCCGGTTCTTCTGATCCCGATGCGGGTGGGCGGTAGTATTGTAGGCGTGCAACAGATCGACGAGGACGGTGGCAAGCGGTTCCTGTACGGGCAGCGTAGTGCTGGTGCGTCGTTCGTATTCGACAATGGCGGCATGAACATTTTGTGCGAGGGATACGCTACGGCACTCAGCGTTCGGTCTGTCATGACTCAAGTTAAACGGCGGTACACGATTCATGTTTGCTTCTCTGCGGGCAATATGAAAAAAATAGGACTAGAGCTAAAATCTGGATTGGTGGTGGCGGATAACGATCACAGCGGTACTGGTCAGCAGGCGGCGGCAGATATAGGCTGGCCGGCGTGGATGAGTGATTCGGTCGGCGAGGATGCAAATGACTATATGCTACGGGTCGGCCTGTTTCAATTCTCACAAAGCCTGACCCAGTTAATGCTCAAGGTTAGAGAGCATGGATAGTGCTATGGTTAATTCATCGTTTGTATGCGGCTGAATCTCATGCAAACTTTCCATAATCTCATTCCCTAATGACAATACTCTGAAGCCGGCGCCAGTCCAGTCGGAAAATACGCGAACATTTCCATTGTCATCTTCAATCAAATGGATTGAATACATTTTCAGGTCGGTATATTCCATTCGTCTGATCTCCTATAAATCCATTGCATCCCATATGCGGCAGTATGCTATCAAAAACCCGAATTGAAAATCAGTAAGTTGTTTACTTATTATCAATTCGTTGGCGTCTTGATGCGGCAGATTATTATCGTTACAAAACTTTTCCAGAATTTCTACCATCGTTTCGATGGCGGCTTCTGACTTGCTATATACGTGGCTCATGTTGTCCTCACATAGATTTCTGATTTATGTTGCATTATTTTGTAGACTAAGCCTGACTCAATCAGTTGTTGCAACTCAGCGCGCACCTTATGCCAGTTTGTAATCTTGATTTTACGATCTCGAAAGTGCGTGACTATATCTCCCCATTCCGCGCCATCAAGCGTGATGATCTCCATCAAAATCATTTGCGTTTTGGTCATATCTTGCCCCGCGTGGTCATAAGCAAATCGGCAATTTGAGATACGCTCAAGCTGCCAAAGCGTGACTCGCACAATGTCTCGGCAGTCTGCATAACTGCCGGCGGTATCCAAATGCCGAGTGATTTCATCTTTGCCAGTTCGCCCGTCAGTGCGGTATTAAAATTGGTCATGCTGTCTCTCCTTGTAATTCTTCTGGTACTTCTACATCGTCACCCATCTTCGACGCTACATAGCAGCGCATTGCTGCGACTAATGGCGTCTTACCTGTTTCTTCGTGACCTTGTTCGTTAAACGTGAACGATTCCGCTGCCCACTCTTTACCCCTTGACCATAAGCTGATCTTCTCCCGCGCAATGATCGCACCGGCTTCTGCCCAATCTGTAGACCACTCTGGATACATCCCCCCGAAGTTGACGCGAAGCGTACCGTCAAAATCTAATACCTCTAACGTGTAGTCGGCTCCGTTTTGTAACTCACACTTTGCTACTGCCCAATCAAGTGCTGCACCTATTAACTCACTTGTTTTCATGCTGTCTCTCCTTGTTCAATCAAAATGCTATTTGCTTGCTTGAGAGTTAACGGAATTGTCGGCGTATCCATATCAAATCGTTCGTCTATATTGCCTAAAATCAGGCGCAGATATGGTTTTTCTTGCTCGTCGTATGGAATTGTTAGCACCATCTCTATGATTAAATCCGGCGTATGTAGTACCGTCATTTCGTAATCACTATATCCATAGCCGTTTTCTTTTGTCGCAATTTGCGTGGCTTCTAATTTCATGCTGTTTCTCCTTGTTGCGCCCAAATCATCTGGTACGTTAGCATTTCTGTCATATCTTTAATCTCCTTATCAACCCATTTTTTAGGATGGTTTTCAAACGGTTCCCATAAAGTACGGTCATCAAAGTCGGCATAAAAGTGCATCACAGCAATTGCGCGAGCGCGGTTTTTAATTTCTGCTTTTGTTTTCATTGGTCTAGTCTCCTGTTTTAAGATCAATCCATGCCAGTGCAGCGGCATAATCGTCTGTTTCAAAACTTTCGTATACATCGGTCATATCTATGTCCGTCATATGCACAGCAAAGCGGACTCTATTAGCAAAATCTCTGCTCGCCTGATCGGCGTAATCAATCCACAGCACTAGCATATGTTTATCGGGTAGCTCTTTCACCCAACAAGGCATTGCATTGTTGTGCCAAGAGTTATCAATAAACCCTGCGGGTATCTCAACGTCAAGCGTGAAGTCGGGGAATTCTTCTGCGTAATTCATTCGTCTGATCTCCTGTTAGTTACCAGCTTGAGCAATACTCAAATTCCCATGTGTCATCTAGTTCCGTAAGTACAGCTTCTATTTCATTTGCGGTGCGTTCTATGTCATTCCAGTAATCCGCATCAATTTCCGTACTGCCAAAAAAGAATCCTTCTGACGGCGGTAGTATGTTGCTGTCTTTATGGTATAGCGCGGCGCGGCAGTCTTTTAACAGGCTTTCCAAATCTTCTCGGCTAACATGGTGCGGCTTACATTCGTCTATACCGTCCTGCACATTTTCCACAAACCAATCATGTATCTGGTTTGCTTTGCGCCAGTACATTGCTTCCACTGAAATTTCTTTTACTCTGCGCGGCAAATTTAATTCGTCTGAAATTTGCCTACTTATTTTTGTGTCTATAACATCTGATTTCCACAAGTATTTTTTAGCGGATAAGTACATATCTAATCCCATGATTTCTCTCCTTAGTTAATGTTGGCTAGGTGTTTTGCTTTCACCACTGCTTGCGCGAGCGTCTGAAAGCGGATAAGCAGCGCGACGCGTTGATCGGCATCGGTGTCATACAGTGCAACATTGAAGCCTGACTCTGTTTGATACACGCGGGATTCAATACCGTAGTTCTCATTCGGGTAAGCGGCAATTTGTTTCATTCGTCTGATCTCCTATAGCAAGCGTAAGTCGGTTTTAACTTGGTCTAATAATGCTGCGGTCGTGTTGTACAGATACAAGCGCGATCTATTACTTTCGGGATCGGCCAGTATGCTTTCGGTCGGCTTTAGGTGATATTTATAATCGGCCAGTGCATGAACAAGTATCTGTAATTCTGCGCCAGTAAGCGTGTAGTCTTTTGTTTTCATTCGTCTGATCTCCTAGTAAGTGGTAGGTTGTCACGCTTCTACCTGTTGTATTGTGAAGCGTGACTCTCGCAATTGTCAAGGTTTATTTTTCCGTCTCAAAAAAGCGGTAGTGTAGTGTCTATTTGCGGGTTCGCGGGCTGCATTTCGAGGGTAAAAAACGCGGCTTCGTCAACCTGGCGCGGTCCTGGTATCGGGTCGAACCGGCCTTGTTCACCGTTCCAAAAATAATTGGGGTCGGGGATAACCTTTAGCTGCTTTGCTGCGGCCAGTGCTTCGGCGGCTGTGGCTTTGTCGGCGCAAAGCGGCTGCTCTTTCCATATGATGCGCCACAGGCCTCGGCTAGTGGATAGATAGCAGTCCGGCGTGATGTTGTGGGTCGGTTTAATCATGGTCGGCGGTTTCCTTGGTGAAATAAACTCGGCAGATATAGCAGTCGGCGAGTAAGCCTGAGACTTCATCAATGGCAAATTGTGTTTCCTGCCTGCCGTAATGAGCATCCGTAAAATCAAGCGTGGCATTTGGCAGTTTCCAATACTCGCGCATAAATGCGTCAAGGTCGGCGGCTTCGCTATCCTCTAAGCCGGTGTAATCGTCGTTAAAAAGTGCCGGCAGATAATGCGCGGCAAGCGTCAGCGTGTAGTAATCATTCAGCATGATGCGTTCTCCAAGTGTTTAAACGTGCGGCTTGTTTCCTGTGCGAGCGTGATGGTATAGCCGAGCGCGGCAATGGTATCCAGTGCTCGGCGCGTCAGTGTTTTGGTTCCTGCTAGGTCGGCCAACAAGCGGGACTGAGCGCAAGCGGGGTAAGCGGTCTCGATACCGTAATTTTTGTCAATGCGGATAGTGATTTTCATTTTATTAACCCTTTAAAATAAGCTTACGAAGTGTTTGCATTTCATCTGTCCAGCTTTGGCCGCAAATGTAGTAAGGGGCGCGGTCGTTATCATCGGCAATAATCAAGCGGGAAAAAATGCCGTAAGAGGGGAACAGAGCAAGCGGCAAGCGCAAGCGGCGGGATAATCTATCTTTTGTATCTGCGCGGCAGCCTTTGCCGATAATTGCCAAAATTTCAGCCTGTTGATGGTCGGTCAATGCGGGTTGACCATCGGGTGAAAATTTAGCGTCATGAATTGCACGATCTAGTGAATATTGCATTTTGTGTTCTCCAAGTGGGTGAGAGTAAGCCCGCACGTTAGCGGGCTAGTGTGCAATTAATTCGCGCTAATAAGCCGTTTACAATCCAACCAAAATCCGAATAAAGCGCGCCATATGACGGGTTATTCAGTGCGGCTTCAATTTCTGCAATAGTGGTTAAAAGTAAATTTCTTTCGCGCATTAAAGCCAAAAATTCGGTTGATTCGCGGTCTAATGAATACTGCATTATGTTTTCTCCATTGGGTGAGTAAGCCGGCACGAAGCCGGCCAGTGCATCAAAATTCGTCGGCGTAATCTTCAAGGCTAGTTACTAGCCCGTCAAAATCCTCAGAGCTTCCGAGCAAGCCGGCAAGCATATAAACAGTGTCGCGGTCGTATTCTAGGCAGAGTGATTCCAGATAATCGCGGCGATTGGCAAAACCGTTTTCTGTGTAATTGTTCATTGTTGATTCTCCTTTATTTGATTGCTGCGGTTAGAGTTGAATAATCTACGGGTGCGTCATTAAGTAAAATCTGATAAGCCACTGCATTTTCATATTCCCCTAAATATCCATCGGTTGCATTTCCTTCTAAGTAAAAATACGTCACGGCATCGCTGAATATGTCGTGAAATTTACAAATATCGTTTAGGTGGGCATCAAGTCTTGCCGATTCTGAAAAAGTTAAAATTGGCGCGTTTACATTCAAAAATGCTTCGCCCTTTAAAACAGGGAAAGCTTTTAAGATCATTGGAAATTTTTTTCCTTGTACTAGCAATTCGATTTTCATAGCATCCTTTTGGTGGTGTTTATCGGGCGGTGCATGGATTGAATACTAACAGAGATATTGCATCAGTCAATAGATTTGCAAGTGCTTTGCAATATGTTTTGTGATTGTATTTTTCTATCATTAACCAGGTTTTGATAGCACTGCTATCGTCGCCAGGTTATTAATAGGCGCTGGCTATTGAGTTTCCGCGTTTGTTCCTGTATGCTCGGCAGCATTGTTCACGAGCGCAGCGAGATCAGTACATCATGAAAGTCACCAAAGCTACTAGAGAGATACTCAAAGAGAAGATAAGCCAAGAGGGGATTCATTCTGTGCTGCGTATTGGTAAATCCGAGCTAACAGCTAAACAGCGCAAATTTGCGGAAGGTATCGCACTGGGTGAGACAGGCGCAAGTGCTTACCGCGCGGCCTACAATACAAAGGCAAAACCAAAGCATCAAGGGAACAAGGCAAGCGAGCTTAAGGCTGACGAGAGAATCCAGAGGGAAATCGAGGCGTATCAACTGGCGAATGAGGCGGCTAAATACCGCTCCTCTGAAAGCTTGAGGAACTTGGTTATTCAATCCTTAGTACAAGTAGTGCTTAGTCCTACGGCAAAAGAATCCACCAAGGTCGGCGCGGCCAAGGTTCTCGGCACTGTGGTCGGTGTTGACGCTTTCGTAGAGCGTAAGACAATCACTCATATTCAAGACAGCAAAGCAATTAGAGATAAGATATTAGGCGAACTAAAGACCATCACATTAAACCTTGACGATGCGCTTGACGTTGATGCGACAGCCTTACTTGCCGAGCTTGCCGGTGACGACGACGACCGACCGACCGATGCAGAAATCCAGCAAGAGATAGAGGAACCCCACCCTACCCCCACCCCCCAAATCCAGGGTGAGGACTCCCCCCCGCATACACATACTATTACACACGAACCCTCCCCTATTTTCTTGGATTCCCAGGATGGTGATAACCCCATCACAGAACACCCCCCGTCATCATTCAGAACGGATACCCCCGGGGGGGATATATTTTTAGAAAACGAAAAGGGTTAATAAGCTGACAACCCAACTGTAGGTTTCCCTACAGTTGACATGACAACATGACAACACTATTAATAAATAGAGAGATGACTCAGAAGCGGTTGGATAAGACGTTTGATGAGTGTATGGGGATGGATATGACGCTGGTGCAGAGGGAAGTATTTTTATTGATAGATGAGTGGTGGAAGGCGAAGGGATATGGTCCGTCTATACGGGACATATGTAGGATTAGGGGGAAGAGTGGGATGGGGAATACGTCGGAGATATTGGATAGGTTAGTGAGGTTAGGCGCGCTGAAGAGGTTGAAGGGTAGTGGGAGATCTGTGAGGCCCGTATATTTGAAGTTTAGGAATCTGGAGTAGTTAGTAAAAAAGAACTGCGTTAAAATGCAGTACATTCAAAAGCGACACTGTGTCGTATTTGGGGGATTGGTGGATTTAAGCGAATTGATAAATAAGTTACCGGTTGCTGAGCAGGAGAAGCTGTTTGAGCAGGTGGCGCAATATAAGGATGCTGTTGTCCGTGAGCGGGCGCAGAAGTCTTTTATGTCGTTCGTGCATGAGATGTGGCCGGGGTTTATACATGGGAGGCATCATGCTCTTATGGCTAAGAAGTTTGAGGAGATAGCTGCGGGGACGTTGAAGCGGCTGATAATTAATATGCCGCCGCGTCATACCAAGTCTGAGTTTGCTTCTAATATGCTGCCGGCGTGGTTCTTAGGAAACTTCCCTAATAAGAAGGTGATCCAGACATCTAATACGGCTGAGTTAGCGGTAGGGTTTGGCCGGAAGGTTAGGAACTTAGTGGATAGTGAGCAATATGCGAAGATCTTTCCGAATGTCAGTCTTAGGGCTGATTCTAAGGCTGCTGGCCGTTGGGCTACTAATCATGGCGGGGATTACTTTGCTATTGGGGTGGGGGGTACTGTTACTGGTAAGGGCGCCGATCTACTTATTATTGACGATCCGCACTCAGAGCAAGAGGCTAGGTTAGCCCAGGGTGATCTTACGGTATTTGATAGTGTGTATGAGTGGTATACATCTGGTCCTCGGCAGCGATTACAGCCTGGCGGGGCGATTATTATTGTGATGACACGCTGGTCAGATAAAGATTTGACCGGCAAAGTGTTAAAAAATGACAATACAGACTGGGAATTGATTGAGTTACCGGCAATTATGCCGTCTGGTAAGTCTTTATGGCCCGAGTTTTGGTCAATAGAAGAGCTAGAAGCCCTGAAAGACGAGCTTCCGGCGTACAAATGGAACGCACAGTACCAGCAAAAGCCTACCGGAGAGGAAGGCGCGATAGTAAAACGGGATTGGTGGAGGCGTTGGGAGCCAGAAAGGCCGCCGAGGTGCGAGTTTATTATCCAATCTTGGGATACGGCGTTCACGAAGAGCCAACGGGCCGACTATTCTGCGTGTACTACATGGGGTGTGTTCCATTTAAACGAGAATGCGGATGATGTGAACATCATTCTGCTAGACGCCTACAAGAATAAGATGGAATTCCCAGAGTTGAAGGATACGGCCAAGCAGTTTTATGATGAATGGGAGCCTGATGCTTGTATTATCGAAGCCAAAGCTGCCGGCGCACCTCTTATATATGAGTTGCGGGCGATGGGGGTGATGGTTTCGGACTATACGCCGGTCAGGGGTAACGATAAGTTTGTGCGTATTAATTCGGTTACAGACTTATTCCGATCTGGTAAGGTTTGGGCGCCGGATACGCGCTGGGCCGATGAGTTAATAGAGGAAATGGCGCGGTTTCCGAATGCTGAGCATGATGACTTAACTGACTCGGCTACACAGGCGCTGATTAGATTTAGGCAGGGCGGGTTTCTGCGGTTAGATTCAGATGAACAGGAAGATGAAGTTGGCTTCCGTCGTAAAAAGTCGTATTACTAAGGACAACTATGGCAACGAATATTGGTAAGTCGCTTTCACAGGCGCCAACTGGCTTAGAAGCTATATTAGGTGAGCCGGATATTGAGATTGAGATTGAAGATCCAGAATCAGTACGGCTTAAATTAGATGGGCTGGAGATTGAGATCGAGCCTGACGAAGAATCAGAAGATGATTTTGATGCGAACCTTGCTGAGTATATAGATGACGGCACGTTGTCTTCATTGGCTAGTGATTTGCTGTCTGATTTTGACGACGACATTAGTTCGCGTAAAGATTGGATGCAGACTTATGTAGACGGCTTGGAATTGCTGGGCATGAAGATTGAGGAGCGCGCCGAACCGTGGGAAGGTGCGTGCGGTGTTTACCATCCACTGTTGTCGGAGGCATTGGTTAAGTTCCAAGCTGAGACAATCATGGAAACCTTTCCGGCTTCTGGGCCAGTAAAGACAAAGATCATCGGCAAGGAAACGCCAGAGAAAAAAGAAGCTGCGATTCGCGTGCAGGAAGACATGAATTTCCAGCTAACGGACAAGATGGTTGAGTATCGTCCTGAGCATGAGCGTATGTTGTGGGGCTTGGGTCTGTCTGGCAATGCGTTTAAGAAAGTGTACTTTGATCCTTCATTGGATCGTCAGGTTTCCTTATTTGTGCCGGCGGAAGATGTTGTGGTTCCTTACGGCTCAAGTAATTTAGAAACGGCTGACCGCGTATCCCATGTAATGCGCAAAACCGAAAATGATTTACGTCGTTTGCAAGTTGCTGGCTTTTATCGGGACATTGAATTGCCTGAGCCGGTAGATACGCTGGACGATGTAGAGAAGAAAATTGCTGAGAAGATGGGCTTTCGGGCAACCAGCGATGATCGCTACAAGCTTATTGAGATGCAGGTGTTCTTGGATCTTGATGGCTATGAAGATAAAGATGACGATGGCGAAGAGACTGGTATAGCGTTGCCATACATTGTGACGATAGATAAGTCGTCGCAAGAAGTCTTGGCTATTCGCCGTAACTGGCGGCCAGAAGATAAGACAAAGCAGAAGCGCAGCCACTTTGTTCACTATGGTTATGTGCCTGGCTTTGGTTTCTATTGCTTTGGTTTGATTCACCTTATCGGCGCGTTTGCTAAATCAGGTACGTCAATCATTCGGCAATTAGTTGATGCTGGTACGTTGTCTAATCTGCCAGGCGGATTGAAGACAAAGGGTATGCGTGTAAAGGGTGACGACACACCTATTAGCCCCGGTGAATTCCGTGACGTTGATGTGGCGTCTGGAACCATCCGCGACAATATTTTGCCACTGCCATATAAAGAGCCGAGCCAAGTATTGCTGGCTTTAATGAATCAGATCGTAGAAGAAGGCCGTCGCTTTGCTTCTGCTGCTGATATGAAAGTTGCTGATATGTCGGCCAACTCACCAGTTGGTACGACGTTGGCAATCTTAGAGCGCACTCTTAAAGTAATGTCTGCGGTACAAGCCCGCATTCATTACTCAATGAAGCAAGAGTTCCGTTTATTGCGCGACATTATTCGTGACTGTACACCACCAGATTACGCATATGAGCCGGTAGATGGTAAGCGTTCTGTTAAAAAATCGGATTACGATCAGGTAGATATTCTTCCTGTAAGTGACCCGAACGCGTCAACGATGGCGCAGAAAGTTGTGCAGTACCAAGCGGTCATGCAGATGGCCGCACAAGCCCCACAAATCTACGATCAGGTTGAATTGAATCGTCAGATGTTAGAAGTTCTTGGCATTAAAAACATTGGCAAACTTATCCCTAGCGCAGAGGACTTTAAACCTAAAGACCCTGTGTCAGAGAACATGGCAGTAATGAACATGAAGCCTGTTAAAGCATTTATTTATCAGGACCATGAGGCGCATATTTCAGTACATCAGTCTGCAATGCAAGATCCAAAAATCGCTGCAATTATGGGCCAGAACCCACAAGCGCAGGCAATGCAAGCTGCTATGCAGGCACACATTAGTGAGCATGTAGCGTTTGAATATCGCAAGAAGATTGAAGAGCAATTAGGTATTCCGCTTCCGAGTATGGATGAGGAAATGTCTAAGGAAATTGAAGTTGAATACTCGCGCATGATGGCAGCGGCAGGTCAAAAACTGTTGCAAGCAAATCAGGCGCAGGCTGCACAACAGCAAGCTCAACAACAAGCTGAAGATCCTATCGTTAAGATGCAACAACAAGAGTTGGCTCTGAAGAAGGAAGAAGTAGAAATCAAAAAACAAGAAACAGAAATTAAGAAAAACAAAGTAATTCTGGATGCCTCGGCTAAAGCGGATCAGATGGATATTGAACGCGAAAGAATTGAGACTCAGAAGGCAATCGCAGGTATGCAAGTCGGCGCCAGATCGGCCAAAGACAAAGCAGATCTCGATGCAAAGATGGAAGCAGAAGGTGTTCGTCTTGGCACTCAAATCGCCAAAGATCAAGCAGCAATAAACCAGACCAAACCAACAAGAGGTGAGTGATGGACAAAGTTTTAGAAGTGTTGTTAAAGCAGGTGCGGGAACGTCGTGACCAATTAATCATAGCCATCTCACAAAGCGCGGCAAAAGATTTTGCGGAGTATCAAAAACTTTGCGGGGAGATACGAGGACTCTCTACAACTGAAGGTTACATCCTCGACTTAGCAAAACTTATGGAGCAATCAGATGAGTGAAATAGCCATCGCTACAGAAAGCGGTGAAATTTCTACGCTGCCACAAACAGCAGAAGAAAAAGCAAAACAACTTCCAGAGCCATCTGGTTATCACATCCTTGTGACAATCCCTGAAGCGGAAGACAAGTATGAGAGTGGACTCATCAAAGCTGATGAAACTCGACGTTTTGAAGAAGCATTAGCTACCGTCTTTTTTGTTATTAAGATGGGGCCGGACTGCTACAAGGACGCCGCTAAGTTCCCAACGGGACCGTGGTGCAACGAGGGTGATTTTATTCTTGCTCGGCCAAACTCGGGCACTCGGCTCAGGATTCATGGCCGCGAGTTTCGTCTAATTAATGACGATACGGTTGAAGCAGTAGTAGCTGACCCGCGCGGTATTTCAAGAGCCTAAGGAGGCACAAATGAGTGAAAAAGATGGTTATGAAGAGTTTGAATTTCCTGATGAAAAGCAGGAAAAGAAAGTTAAAGAAGATAAAGATGATTTTGACTTTGAGATAGAAGACGACACGCCCAAAGCAGATCGAGGCCGCGAGCCATTACCTCAGAGTTTGGTTGAGGAGTTGGATAAAGACGAGTTAGGAGATTACTCCGAAAACGTCAAAATTAAACTTAAACAAATGAAAAAGGTTTGGCACGATGAGCGCCGCGAGAAAGAACGCGCTGTACGTGAGCAGCAAGAGGCGGTTACTTTTGCTCAAAGGGCAATGGAGGAAAATAAACATCTTAAGAATAGACTATCTCATGGTGAGAGAAATTATTTAGATACCTATAAGAGCGCGGCAGCACTTGAGCTTGAGGCGGCAAACACCGAGTTTAAAAGTGCGTATGACATGGGCGATCCAGACCTATTGTTGAAGGCGCAACAAAAGATTGCCGATGCTAACTATAAGTTGCAAAAAGCAAAAGAATATGTTCCTTCTTTACAACAAGAAGAAACTCCTGTAAATAGTGTTCCTCAAGTCCAGCCTCCTAAGCCTGACTCCAAATCTGTTGCGTGGCAAGAGCGCAACACATGGTTTGGCAAGGATGAGGAAATGACTAGCTTAGCTCTTGGTCTGCACCAAAAGCTAGTTAATCAGAATGGGGACAGCTATCCATCGACCGATGAATACTGGCGAAAAGTTGACGACACAATGCGTCTACGGTTTCCCGAGTATTTTACGGAAGAGAAGAATGAAACGCAGTCTACAAACAGACAGCGTACAGATAGGTCATCAACGGTAGTAGCGCCGGCAAGCAGAAGCACATCTTCCAAGCGGATCGTGCTGAAACAATCTGAAATTGGCATTGCCAAAAAGTTAGGATTAACGCCGCAGCAGTACGCCCTTGAGAAAATGAAAATGGAGGCCAACAATGGCTGAAAACAAAACTAGTCGTGAATTAGAAACGCGTGTAGTTTATGAGCGTCCTAAGCAGTGGGCGCCCGCCGAACTTTTACCTGAGCCAGACAAGCAGCCAGGTTTCGCGTACAGATGGATTCGTACTTCGACCTTGAACAACGCTGACCCACGTAACTTATCGGCCAAACTCCGAGAAGGCTGGGAGCCAGTCAAGATTGAAGAACAACCAAAATTTCAACTGTTAGTTGATCCGACAAGTCGCTTCAAGGACAACATCGAGATTGGCGGATTATTGCTGTGCAAAACTCCAATTGAATTCGTAGAGCAACGAACTTCGCACTACGCAAGACAATCTGAGGGCCAGATTGAGGCCGTGGACAATAATCTAATGCGGCAGAATGATCCTCGTATGCCATTGTTTAATGAGCGTAAATCAACCTCCTCATTTGGCAAAGGCAAGTAAACTTTAATTTTAGGAGTCTTATATGGCTTATCCTGTTGTTGCGGCCCCCTACGGCCTAAAGCCGATCAATTTGATCGGTGGTCAAGTATTTGCGGGTTCTACCCGTGAATATGCGATTCCTTACGGATATGCGACTAATATTTTTTACGGTGATCTAGTTGGTCTATCCCGTGGCAATATTGAGCGTTTGTCCGTTT
>Ga0181355_1000501_pt1 | contig 16708 bp, 30 predicted proteins | sample Fa13VDMM15DN_FD_130099 | JGI IMG/M metagenome (GOLD analysis project Ga0181355, IMG submission 130099) | Freshwater viral communities from Lake Michigan, USA - Fa13.VD.MM15.D.N | ecosystem: Environmental > Aquatic > Freshwater > Lake | place: USA: Michigan | collected 2013-09-23 | reverse complement strand
GCAACCTTACCTCCATCTGTTGTCAATAGACATTCATTTGAAAACTTATCAACTAACTCTTTTGCTTTTTCTTTTGGTGTCATTTTATATGTTTGTTTAATGCGTCTTTTAATAATTCAATGTCAAATACTATTGGACCGTACTCTTCATTAGAGCAGTCAAATATTACTTTGTTATTCTCAAGTTTAATGTAAGCCGACCTATGCCATTTTGCTTCTCCCTCAAACACCCCTGTTGATTTTATATCCTCAGTGTGTTCGTAAGCACCGTCAGGTCCAATTTGAAAGTCATCTGAAACGTATGGCTCATTTTCTAAACCATCCATTAAAGTAACGTCCCAATCCTTTAATTCATCTTCTTCAGTTGTAAGTATCCTTGCAAATTTAGGAAAGTGCTCAGGTCCGTTGTTGTCAATATCAATGACTATTTCAAAGTCTACTTCTAGTCCTTCATTAGAGTCATATAATGCTAGTCCATCTATATGGCCATTATCTATTAAAGGATACATATTGATTAGTCTAGCCTGTGTTCCTTCCTTAATCACTTGTTTTACTACCCACTTACAATTTATTTTATTTAATATTCCTTTCATATTAGTCTTGTTTGTTTCTTCGTCACCCATCTTATTATAATTTTTCCATCCATAAATAATATTCTGTAGTATTAGACGACCCTATTGAGATGTCGACAAATCGAGTTCCAAGAATACTTCCCAAAATAATATTATTATCGTTTATGTTACCACTTAAATTACCAAACGGAGTATAATTCATTGTTAAATTATAAACTGACCCCGTACAATAGAAACTATATGTGGAGGCATAAGAATTGTAATGATAATTTGTATTATTATCAAAAGTTAAAGTATCATTTAATGGCAAAATTGTTCCGTATTGTCCGACTCTGTACTGAGTGATTACCCATGTATGGCCTACAATGGTTTGAGGAGTTGTTGTCGGTCCCGTATAAGGAGGAACAACTATTGGTTGATTGTTATTATTGTTTGGGGTTAATTCTTCTTTCTGACAAGAAAATAGAAATACTGTTAAAATTAGGTATAGAATACTTTTTTTCATAGAATATTAATTTTTACAAAAGTAGTAAAAAGATTAGGATTAAACAACAATTATTATACTTTAGTTACCGCAAATTCAAAACCTGTCATGTTTGATAGGTAATCTGTTAAATAAAGGTCTTTAAGAGCCTCATTTGTTTCACTATCCTCGGGGAAAGTTATATCAATAAAAATTGAGGGAGTATCATCGACCCACTCACCACTCTCATTCAATTGTTGTCTGTCCATTAATGTGTAAGAGACAATTTTTAATTGGGCCTTGGGAAATAAAGACGTTAACATTTTTAATACAAACTCCTGTTTCATTAAAAAAAATATAGTTATTAAAAATAAAATAGGAAAGTTGTTTGACAATAAAGTCTTTTCATTTTAAAAACTTTATAGATAAATATTAGGATTATTAGAATAAATAATATACATTTGTATTCAATTAAAGTATTAAACAATAACATATTTATAAAAAAAGAAAAATGGGAAAAGACACTCAAAAAGGTCGTTACATCTGTAAAGTTGGTTTCTACGATGTTTACGCAAAAGATTCAATGAAAAAAGCTTCTGGTCGAGGTGAAAAAATGGATGTAGGTTCGACTGATTATTGTTTATATCATTCTAATAAATTAATTGAGATGGGAATGAAAACAAAGGATTTGGCGGTATCTAAAGCAAAAGACTTGTTAGGGGTTAAGTTTAGAGAAGTTTATAGTTTATAAATAAAAAACCCCCTTAATTGGGGTTTTTTTATTTTGTTTTTTCTTTTTTACAAAAAGGTTTACCATTTAAATTGAAAATGACATAATTGTTTTCGGTTGTCCCACTTGTTAGCCCAAATTTGTCCGAATTAAATCCTGAACAATCTCGTAACTTTTCTAAATCAACTTTTACAGTTGTTGTTGTTGTAACCACGGGACTTGTTGACGCTGATGAAGGCGTGGTTGATGCGGATAGTGGTGTTACAGGTGTTGCGGCAACTTGTTCTTTAAGATATCTTTTTTCTAATATGAGATTCGCCTCTCGTATTTGTTTTGTTTTTCTATTAATCATATTTTGATTCTTTAGTAATAAATATTACCGTTTTCTTCTTTTATAAACATAAGTAATGGTATCACCAATTTTATATATATCATTTCTACAAGTTTGTAGAACTTCACCACAATCAGTATGGTAAATATAAAACGGACCGACCTCAATTGTTGACCTTTCCATACGAACCTCAAGACTGTCTATAACACATTTTTTTATAACATCATTAGGTTCTACTTTATGATTGTTAGTACAACCAATAACTAAGAACAACACAGAAAATAAAATTAGTTTTTTCATGTTTTTTTATAGTAATCTTAGTGGATTTAGGATTATAAATCAACTATTTTGTATTTATAACTATGAAAGGAATAATTAAAAACACACTAAACGAAGCTCTTGGTGTCCCTGAAGGTATTTTAGAATCCGCCGAAAGATTATATCTCATGTGTTTTAATAGGATTGTTAAGATTACTGACCCTATTTTAAATGGTTCTAAGAAGGAAGAATATAATTTCACTATTAAGTCCAATTTTAAAATTTCAGATTATACTTTCACCGAAATTAGTTTGTCAATTGATTTTGTTGAGGTAGACCAGGTAGACCTTGTTGAGCTTTACTCCATGGCGTTTGGCCATCAGTCGAAATTCAATGACCGTTCATTAAAACTAGTAACTATCGTATCTCCAAACGAAGTTAAAATTTCAATTAAATTCGCTTTAACTGAAACCGCAAAAATCTCAGACGTTATTGAGTTATGTAAACGTTCTAAAGATATTATGACGGCATCATTGGCTCACGAATTAAAACACGCGTACGACCATTATAAAAAACCAACAGAATCCATTCCTAAAATGTCAAGATATCATGGGGTACAACAAACAGGGGTTCCGATAAAACCAATTAGTGTTTTTTTACATTATCTTTATTTTGTTCACGGTATTGAAAATTTAGTTAGACCGACAGAATTTTCATCATTAATGAAATCGAGTAAAATTAGTAAAAAAGATTTTTACAATTTTTTAACTAATAGTGAAATGTACACTATGATGAGAGACATTAACAATTTCACTTACGAAAAGTTAAAATCAGAGTTAAAAAATTATATACCTCAAATAGATGGGGTGCTCAATAGATTTACCAACGAAACATTTGATACTGATGAAGAAAAAATTGATGAGATTTTAAGAATAGTTTATGTTAATCTTGTTAATAATACTCTTAACACCACTAAATCAATAATGTCCAACAATTTCTTTGAGGGACTTATGGGATTCCAAGGAAAAAAAAACGAGGTATTTAGAAAAATCGTTAACTATGTTATAAGATTTGAAAATAACGAAAAAAAGTTCTATCTTTACGAGGAAAAAAAATTCAAACACATTTCAGGAATTATGATGAAAAAATTATCCAAACTTTATTCGATGGCGCAAGATGAGAAATCTTCAATTAAAAATTGGGATTTACACCACAAAATTAATCGTACAAACGAGAATATCCAATCAGAATATAAATTTAAGAGAATATAAATTTAAGAGAATATAGAGATAAGTCTAAACTCGCTTATTGTATATCCTCAGGTAAATTATATTTTGTTAAGAACTAATTTCCTTTAACCACACACCCTCTCAACTCGTCCAATAATGAGAAGATTACAACATCTTTTATCAGAGATGCAAAATCATAATTTTTGTTCATATTTATAATTACATTTATATTTATATTTATTAATTATGGAACCATATAGATTACTTTTATTAGCAAAAAAATTACACCCATCGTTACGGACCAAGGTTCCATCGGTCATTTGTCAATTAATTTTAAAAGACACTCATTACGAACCAATTAGAAATCTTTTAACAGGTAAACAAATAATTATATTATCATTTTTAATTAATGGTTTAAATAGAACCGAAGATATTAGTAGTTTGTATGAACAAATTATGGGAAACATGTTTGTTTTTTCAATTGTTGAGGTTGAGGACGAGACCCCTGAAGATGGATGTCAATCATGTGGAGGTGATGGTAAGTTTAGATGTAACAACTGTAATGGCAATGGTGAAGTTGAGTGTGAAGATTGTGATGGAGATGGAGAGATTTATTCGAGCGATGAAGATGGTGGAGGACCCTGTGATACGTGTCAAGGAGGCGGTAGAGTCGAATGCGAAGAGTGTGGCAGTGAAGGAGAAGAGACGTGTCAGGAATGTGATGGTTCAGGAAGTATTTCTAAATACGGTTATGTAACTATTACACAAGATTACTATGTAAGTTATGATACTAAAATATATTCTTTATTAGAAACCAAAGATGAGGAAAGTGATATGGATTATGAGATTGACCATAAAATCGCAAAATCATCGAGAACTTTCATATTTGATAGTTTAGACGGTAATACCGATAAATTACCTAAAGAATCGTCAAATGGAGATAGAATTTTTGTTGGGTTAGATAAAGGCGATGTTGAGTTTGGTAAAGGGAATAATGTATTGATTGATTATAATGATTTAGAATATTTGGTGGAATAGGAATAATTTTTACTATATTTGTCAAATGGAAATCATTAAAGACGATGGAACCAAATTATTAAAAAAATTTACCCTAAAAAAAGAATACCCGTTTAATAATGGATATGTTAAAGGGGTTTACGTTATTACTTCAATAAAAAAAACACCGTCTAAATGGTGGGAATTTGAGTATTTTGTTAATGTTGAGGTGGTTAATTGTGAATACTTTACATTAGGAAATTATTGGTATAAACCTAACCCTAAAACATTTAAGAAAAATAAAATTAGTGTTAATCGAATGTTAAAGCCGACCATTGGCGGATACATCAGAACTCAATTTAAGTTATTCAGTGAAGACTATCGGGTAACGGTATTATCCGTTAAATGGAAATGATTATTTTTTATTTCTAATGTCACGGAAATCATTAACCATAAGAGTACACGAATAAATCGATTTCCCATATGCCGACTCGTGAACGTAATGCCGTTGGAATTCTTCAGGTAACGCTTCGTATAGAGACGAGACAAAAGTTTTTAATTTTTTTCCAGCGTTATACCCATTCATAAAGTTCTTGTCCTTGTCACCAATTGAATCCTCAAAAAACGAAAATAATGCTGAAGTATCACTAAATACTGTCTCAGGATAGTCAATATAATATTGTCTAAACGTCTGATTGTAAAATTGTGATGCGAGAGACCAATCGACATACAAATCAATATAAAATATAGAATCCCACTTCTTCCATTCGTCAAAATAGTCCCACCCGAGTATAAATGGGTATTTTTTTGATGCGGATTTTACTACAAGGTCAACCCCTCGTATTTGTTTTTCCGTTAAATTTTTATCTATTAGGGACGTATCCCCCGAGATTATCGTATCTGTACTCATTAATTAATAAATATACGTAACCATAAAGTTGTTCCAATCGATAAGATAATTTTATCTTAACATTTCACGAATCGTATTCATTATCTGAAGTTGTTTCGTTTGAAGTACTTTAATTCTTGCGGTTTGGCTATTGTTCATTTCAATGTTCTCACCTTTAATTTCAGAAACTTGGTTTCCGAGTTTAGTGTGTTCATTTAATAATCTTCCGTACTGTTCTGCTTTTTGTTGGTCGTTCATAATATAATTGTAAAGTTTTTATTTTTTTAATAAATAGTTAATCTTACCAAAACGACTTTCACGGCAACATAGAATAATAGTCGTTCTCAAACTGAGGGGTTAATATTACCTTACCTGAAGACTTTATACCCAATCTATCGGCCCATTCATATAATTCTTTATTTGGTCTATCGCCCATCCCTGAAATATGATATGTGGACATTCCCCATCTATAAATCATGGTAGGTTTTCTATTAGCGTCAAATATCTTTGCATTATTTTTGAAGGTTATGTCAAAGTCTTCTCCCCAACTTTTATCAGGGAATGTGATTCTATTTAAATATGATTTGGCGTACACATTACCATTATTAACCATACCACTAATTTTAACATACTTATTATTTTCAAAGTAATAGTGGTTATTACTACGATATATCTCATATCCAGGTTGAGATTTAATATCGTCCTCTGTTAATTTTAATGCGTTTGGAGCCAATAAGTCATCGTCATCTAATCTATAAATGTAGTCAAAATTACATTGACTAAACCCCCATTTTAACTTTTCTGATATTGAAGGAAATCTTTCATCACAATTGTAAATTTTAATCTGTGGATGGTCTAAAATATATTCAACATCAGGGTAGTCATTAATAATAACCATTTCAGATGTCGGATTGTTTTGTAATAAAAAAGATTGTATTGATTCCTCCAATAGAGGTTGTCTCTGATAGGTAAGAGTTAGTACTGAAATCATAAAGAAAAGATAAATTATTGGTGGGTTATGTAAACCACGTTTACAAATCAATAACCCACATTACTTTGAATTTAAAATCCCATTTAGAACCATATCCTTCAACCTCAAGCCCAAACATAGTATCAACATTTACTCTAATTGGGATTGACATTTCCTTTAATTGGTTAATTTTCAATTTGTTATCCGTATTATCTAACACAACATTAATAGTAGTACAACTAATTGTCCTATCCTCCTCATTTTCAAAATACCCTGACGCCAAATAAACCCCTTTTTTAGTAAAGTAGACTTTATCCACCTCAGGATAATTCTTAAGGATATAGGTTTCTATAGTTTCGGTTAATCTATTTTCAGCGATTAAATATTTCATAACACTATTTAAAGGTAAATAGTTTGGAAATTAAAAACTTTTGTGTGATTCGTTCTCTTTATAGTAATTTGGTAATAAGGTGAGTGGAGGTATTACACCGTCTTTGTTATCTAACTTTGCATTGATTCAGGTGAGACAAAATCCCAACTCGTTGATTCAAAGTCCAAAACGTACTCGCCCAATTCTTCTCTTGTCCAAATTGGTTCAAATGAAGGTCTATAGGTAAACGAAACGTCCATTCTATTCTCCCATTTATCAAGTTGTTCAGTAACGCTTTCAATAAATCTTTGACTTTTATTGTATTTTACCCATTCACGATAATCATATTCGGATTTAATATACATAACGTCACCATAGTTATAAAATTCCATTTCAGGAAATTTAAGATTTGGGTTGTTACTATAAACATCGACAATACCATTGTCCCCACGATATTCATCACACAATTCTTTAAGAGAATGAAAACTATTTGGTTTTTCTTCCCAAACACTACCATATTGACGAACAGAACAAATGTAAATATATCCGTCATTATGGCTATAGATTAAACCATTTATTTGGTCACGAAGTTTTACAAGTTCGTCAATAGCATATTTTGTTAGGTCGATTTTCATGTGACAAAGGTAATAAAATAACTTGAATAAAAAAAATCCCCAATCAATTATGACAGGGGGTTTTTCAAATTTTAATAATTGTGTTATTTTACAGTGTAATTTCTTAAGCAGTGTCCCGCCCAAGCAAACAATCCAAGCATAACAGGTACCATGAAATTCGCTCCACCCATTAAAGAAAAGTGTAAAGCCACCGCTCCTGACATGATAGATGATAACAATAATGCGCCATACTTAGAGGTTTTTGGAAAGATTAACAAACCCACACCTATAACTTCCATAACCCCAACTAATGCTAGATAAGGAAGTAAGTTCATAGACGTGAAGTTAGTAACCATTTCTTCAGTTCCGATAACTTTAGAAATGCCTGACATTCCTAACATAACCACAACTAAACCTGTAATAACCCAACCTAAATTTTTAAGTGTTAGATATTTCTTCATACAACAATTATAGTATTAATTTTAAGATTAGTCAAGTTATTTAATTTCAATTAATCTTTGTCATTATTTTCCATGTTATCTAATATTGGCTGAGGCGACATATTTAACTTCTACGTCAGGGAATTGTGATTTAAAATAATCATATACAAGGTATTTTCCATGTCTTGCCCACATATAATAAGGTAAATAATCTGTAAAATACTGTGAAATACTATTATCGTAGTATAATTCTTTTGGAATTGACCTATAGTTAAATAGGGGTTTATTACCTTCATCGTCATTAAATAACACAATATTACCCTTATCATCTTCCCCATATGATTTAACCAAATTATTAAACACTGGTAACATCCTATCTCGAAATTTAGGATATTCATCGGTATATTCCTTATCTCTCCAATCCCGTTCAATCTCGTTTAACGGTTCTTCAGTAGTAATTTTGTTAAAATTATTTTTAATATTGACAGTATTAAACATGTATTCGTCCTTATTTATCCCACTCAATTTAAAATAGGTATCAATAGCGTCATGCACTTTATTTAAAAAAGAGTTCTTTAGTTTATATACACCATGATTTTTAGGGAAATATTGCCAATCAACATAAATACCGATATCGAGCTGGTCATATTCATCAATGGTTAGTTTAACCTCATCAAATAAACCCTTACCCATCGATAGAATGAGTCTCTCTAAACCATCTTTTTGTTTATCAGTCATACTGATAAATATATTGGAATTACTTTAATACAGAACGTCTTTGTTTAACATAGCGTCTTTAAATGATTCAGGGGAGACAAACTCTTTGGTTAGGTGTTCAACAACTTGTTTCATTAATTCATGTTCGGCAATTGAATCTCCTTGGCTTGAAGCTCGGATTATCACACCAAGTCCACCAACAAGAATGTGGGCACATTCCTGAATTGAAATTCTTCTTTCATCAGGGATAAGTTTAACTTCAAAAAAAGACCTTCCTTCTTTCATTTCATGAGAAATAACTACGTTGGCCTTTTCTAAATTTTTTGATGGGAATTTTGACATATTTTTATATAAATAATAATGTAATTATTTTAATTAATCAAAAATGTTACGGATAGACTTTTAAGGTAAAATCATACCCAAGACCCATCAACGTTTTTAATTCGTATAATCGACTAAAAACCTTATCTTTATATAACTTATGATGCCACCATTTATTTCTAATTTCACTTGGGAGAACCTTTTCAACATTAACATATATTTCAGCACCATTTTCGGTCATTGGTTCAATGTACATAACTTTTAACCCAAGATAAATGTCAGAAAAATCGTAATATGGTTTACCAGTTAATTTATTAGTAGTATTCAATACTTTGGCAAATATTTTAAAATCATTGGTTAAATTTTTTTTATATGTGTTACTAGTTACAATAGTTTCAGATATTTCTTGTCCACCACACTTTTCTTCCCAATAACCTGTTATGTGATGAAACAAACCATTAAACAAAAATTCGGAAATTTCGGGATAAGGTAAATCTTTTAAATCGTCAACATCTTGATAATAAAAAGATAGTTCATCAGAAACACCCTTAATAAAGTGATTAGAGTTCTTGTAATCACAGGTATACATACTTTCCATAACATTGTCTACTACACGCTCAATAGCGTCAGAACGTCTCCTTGTGGATAATGAATGATATTGTGATTCAGTAATAATGTATTCCATATTAAAATCCACTTCTTTTTTTTCTGTCAACAGTGTCAACAATATCAAGATAGAAATCTTCTATCTCTCTATCACCCGATTCAATTTTGTTAATCACTTCACCTCTACGATACGCAGTATTTTTAACAATAAAATCTATCATTTCTTCTTTAGTAATGCCCTCAGGTAGTACGGATTCTTTACCACAAGCGTCTTTTTTTTCATAGGTATCAACATCATTAATACCAAGCTCAGGTTCGCCCATTTTCTTACCAAATTCTGTCGAATATTTTTCCTCAAACCAATCGGAAATAACGTGTAAAACGTATGACTTCCTTACTCTAAACAAGGTTATAATATCGTCAACCAATTCTTTGTCAACAGACAAATACCCGTTATAAAACTCGTTATTATCAAAATAATATATTGTTATCATTACTTCTACACCATTTTTACACCAATCTTGTCTAAGATTACCATAATTACGTGATTTTGGGGGAGATATATATGTTACCCCCTTCATGTAGTTATCCAAGAACATAATGATTAATGATTCGATGTTAGGGTTACCCTTAACAACTCTCTGATATTGGTCTTCCGTAATAAGATAGTCCATATTATCTATATTCTTTTACAATTCTTTCTAAATCGTCTAAAATTTCTGTTAATGTAAAATCACGAGAACCGTGTTTCCAATCTCCCTTACTTGTATCAATTGTTGCAAGTTTTCTACTCAATAGAGTTTTAACGTCATGTTTTAAACTATTAAGTTTTTTTGATTCATTGTCACCTTCCTTGATAATTTTTTTGGTTAATCTGATTAAATCAGATTCTGTTAACCTTACTATTTTCGCCATAATATATTTGTTTTAATATAAATACTTGAAAATAAGTTTAAAAATACATGGAGATTACGTCATTCATTGATAATCCTAATTTATCTACTCCAAGGTCGGACATTATTTCGCTTTCGTCAACTATCCCTCCGTATTTATCTATAGTAAACCATCCGTAATTTTTTCCTCTGTCTTGACACAAATACATATTGTCCTTCGTTTCAATTGCAAACATGGGACCATAATTATTAAGATATTTGTTCAAAATAGTTGGGGTCATAAAACCATCAAATTCCATAGGTAGTTCCCACTTATTGGTCACAATATTTATCCTGTCGGTTAAATCAACACCAAGTTTATTTTTAATAAAACTTTTTAACTGCGATTCTTTAATTAATATTTTCATCTTATGCGGTAAATTCTACGGTAACACCAAATTTATCTGAGAACCAATTTGAAATGAATTCATCGGCCTCGGAATTATGGGCACCAAATAAAGACACAAAATTGTCTCTAATGTCGGAGTTAATGAATAATCTCCCATCACTATAATCATACTCAAAAAAAGGTTCTAATCCCTCAAAATTATCATGTTCGTTAGTGTTATATACCAAAAGATACGTATCAAGCCGTGTAATATTACGGGTAATATAACTGTTAAGAAAATTGGTTTTTAACTCGTGTATTCTGTTTTCAGTTATGATGTAGTTCATATTATTTAATAATATTATTTATAAATAGTTTTACGTTTGGAACCCATTCTGAAACTCTATGTTGAATCTCGGCTCTAATATTATCAAAATCTTCTCGTCCTGTATTAGCGTAAAGGTCAACATAAACGACAATTCCGACATGAGGTACGATTCTATCAATAACAATTTTATCTATGGAATCAATTTCATCCAACTCATCCATTTCACCTAACCCCCATTCTTGAGATTCCTCACGTATATTATCCAATTCGGAGTCAATCACGTTTTGAATGTGGACCTGTAATTTATCGATTTGATTTTCTGTTATAATATATTTCATAATTCATTAATTGGTTCTAACCAAAATAACCAACTATATTTTTTTTGACCTTTATTTTTTAAATCAATATTATGGATAATTAAAAAGAACTTTTCAAAATTTTCTTCTCCAAACATATCATACATACCTTCGAGAGTTTCAGTGACACTCCATTTATTATCTGATGAGATATCTCTATCATCGGCATTTATTATCCAAACGTTTCCAAGACTATCCATATACCTGGTTTCAAATAAAAAGTAGTCGTCCATTGAAGACCCATATCCTGAATTATGTTTACCCAAATTAACATTTTTTGTATTAAACGGACGTAAAATTTGAGGGTAGTTTTGTTCCGAATACTTTTTCATCACAGAGATAATTTTATCTTCAGATATTTCATATTTCATATTAGTCTTGTTCTTTTGTTACTGTTTTTATAGGTGTTTCCACAGGATATACACTATTGAACCATTCTTTTAATAACGGTTCAAAAAGGTCACCAAAAACTGATTTAGTGTTTCTAAACCTACCATTTTCCATGTATTCGGCATATCTTAAAATAGGTAACTCAAGACCATGTCCCCAATCACCTTTGTCATACTGAACTTGAAATATCCAATCATCGTCTTCCCAATCTTCTAAATCTTCATAATAATTAATAACATTCGCATCAACATATCCAGGTTTTTCGTAGTCATAATAATCATAACTTTTTTCTCCTTTCTCCAATTCAGAATACTCTTCCATTATGGATTTGAAGGAATTAAATAATTGTTTATTTGTTAGTTTGTATTCCATTTTTCTTAAAGATTACTGTCATCATCATTACATCCTGAATCATTGTCCATAATGATAACAAAGGATTTAATAGGGAGAAACCCATCAATTAAGTTCTCAATTTTTTCTGATGTCCCATTTTTTCCTTTAACAGAATAACCATTATATGAGATTAAAACATAATGAGAGTATTCTTCCCGCAAGTGTTCGTTATCTTCGGTTGGAAATACAAGAATATCACAAATTTTATCACCATAGTACTCCATAATAAGTCTCTCAGCGATTGGGCAATATTTGTCGGTAACAACCTTTCCTTTTGGGAACTTTGTAGCTTCTAATAATTGTGACTTAGTTACAATGTATTTCATATATAATCAGTAAAATAATCGTTTATATATTCTTTGGTTTTACTCCAATCAGGATAGTCAGGTATTCTAAAAGTTAACCAATCATATTTGCCATCCCTCATTAACCCGGAGATAACTTCAACATAACTACCATAATACTCCATAAAACTCTCGTTATAAGTACTTCCCTTATTTTCAGATAAGAAATCATACACAACTTCTTGGAAATCATTGATTTTAATATACTCGTAATAAATTTTCTTTCCATAAGGTTTTTCTTTTGTTTCTGTCTCCCAAGACCCTGTAACAAAATAAGTGGATAACTCTGACCACAAATCATCATAGATTTCGTTTTCGTAAGCACTGTTATAAGCATTATTGTGAACGGAATATAATTCACTCTTTAAATCAAATAAATCACCTTTTAACATTTTCTTCATGGGTTTCTCATCTTTGATTAACCTCATCACATTCTCTTTGGTTATTTGAAATGTTCCCTCGGTTCCTTGTTCTTTAGAAAAAGTTTGAAATAATTCGTCAGAATAATCTTCCAAAGAGAATTCCTGTCCTCCAATCTGTTTAATAATGTGTTCGGCCAAATGTCCAAGGTTCTCTTCATTTAAATCATCAATAACATCACCATAAACATTGTCCGTAGTGTCCCAATATGGTTCCCATGAGTCCTCACCCAAAACAGATTTTGCATAATCATGAGGTGAACTATCCCTACCACCACTATAAAAAAGGTTGGCAAGGTCTGTTCTGTCTCTAACAAATAGATAGTAACCACCGTTCATAACATGAACATCGTTAATTAAGTTATTTGTGACGTAATTTAAAGTTTCTTGAGGGTTTTTTGATAATTTGTATAATAACAATTCGTTTTTAAATTCTTCAGGAACATTTCTGTAATCTAACTCACCTACTTTACCTAACTCATCTAAATATGGTAAAGCATCACCAAATTCATCATGAGGGATATAGTCCAATAATAACTCATCAATAAAACCGTGTTTAGTGGCAAATCTTAGAAAAGTGATTATATTATTAAACAATGGTTTAACATCGCTCTCATAATCACCGCCATTAAAATCTGTTATTAATTGTTCGGAATTCATATAAGATAAATACTTTATAATATAAAAACAATTAATTACTCCGTACTATTTGTTTTTTAAACCAAACCATCCAATAACTTATCTATGTAAGGTAGATATAATTCTACCATTTTGTCATACTGTTCATTCGTTCCTGCAATTGGATGTGTCGCAAAGAATTCTTTATTTGGGGATATAGGTTTTGGTAATTTCTTACAGAATTTATCCTGAGTAAAAATAACCGCGGTACATTTCTCGGTAACAGTGTTGTTTTTAATCCTCACTAACTCCAAAACTTTATAATACCCCCAATCAATATAAAAGAATTCTAAAAAATTATAAAATTCTAAAACAATTTCTTCCCAAATACCTTTAGCGGTTTTCTTAATAGAGCCAATATTCTTTGTATCAACAAATGCACTAGCCACTTTTCTTTCGACCCAAGAGGATTCCCAAAGTATAACAAATTTGTCATATATCATCTTTATAATTGGAGTTAGAATTAATATGGTGTTAATTTTGGCGGATAATTTACAACTTGCGTAAACCGATTGTTTATAATAGTCGGTTATTGACTTAACAATACTCGGTTTTAACTCTGTAATTGATTTCGAAAACTTATTGGAGACAATCTTCGCATCTTCTCCACCCATTTCAATCAATTTGGTAATAAACTCATCAAGTCTTTGTTGTAAAGCTACAACTGCTTTATCTTTATTTTGTAATACGATGTTATCCGCGTCTTTAGTCGTTAATGGTAATTTACAATATGATTCTAATTTATCCATTTCGTGGCACCCAAGAACCTTCTGTTCTCCTCCTTCATTAATAACTCGTTTTACCAATTTTATTAAATCGGATTCGGTTAGTCTTACAATTTTTTTCATATTAATAAATATCCGCACTAAAACTTTATTTTAATTTAATTGAATAGTTACGGCAACTGTAGAAACATAATAAAATTTACCGCATCCAAGGAAAACCTCACGATTCCAAACAAAGTTATTTTTTTTAATAACATCTTTTAAAACAACATGTATTGCTCCATATTTTTTATCGGATAACATAATTTTATTATGACCATTACTAATAGACCATCTATAAATGACATCAGTTACACAATAAATGTTTATATTTTTTAAAACGTCATCATAAGATAAGTTGAAGTATTCTTTGATAAAGTTTTTATACCCATCATCAAAAGAAAAACTAACGTTTTTACCGTAACCGACATTTTCAGAATAAGTATAACCATGGCTATGGTAGATACTATCATTTATAACCATATTATCAGATTGTTTAATGGAACTTGCATAAAGGTCATTAGACCACACCAAAACTTTTTTATTATTTTTAACGCGATATTGGTTAACATAATTAAAAGTTAACGAATCTAAATTTTGACCAAACAAAACTGAAGATATAAAAATTAATATAAATGTTATAAAATTTTTCATACACAAATATACAAAAAAAAACCACCATTATGGCGGTTTTTATGAAAAATTTATTGGTGATTAAAATTTAAAAATTTGTTCATTTTTTTTCGTCCAAAAACAGGACATTTACCAACATTATTACATTTAAATTTTTTAATTTTTGGCCTAAAATTTTTTGTTCTTTTTGTTTTAATGCGGGAACCTCCAGATGATTTTTTATCTATAGTCTTAACTAATATATAAGTGTTTTTATTGATAACTTCTTCAGGTAATACATCTGTATCTACTAACGTATCTTCGAAAGTTGCTTTAACGGTAATTTTACAGTATCTGTATTCAGCAGTTTTTATACGAGCAGAATCCCTTTCAGATTTAGACATTGTTTTACTATATATGTTTGGTCCTTGGTCAGGTTTAATGTCTACATTAATACTATCAACACCGTTAAAATATTTAGAAATACTTTCTGCTCTTAATTCCGCCAATTTTTGATTACCCATCTTAATAGGTTCTCTATCAGTTCCGGCCTCTATATTAACAGAGTCTATTTGGCCTCCTACTTTTTCAATAGAATCTTTTATTGCTTGAATAGATTTTATACCTTCTGGTGAAAGTTCGTATCCTCCAGGAACAAACATACCATCACTTTTAATAGTTAAATCTAAAGATTCCGTATAAACAATTATAGTGTCTTTTCTGTTTATAGTTTCAGTTTTAGTTTCAACATCTGTTAAAGCGTAACCTTGTTTTAATCTTGACGCTAATTGTGTATCATCGTTAGCCCTTACTGTTGATATAACTCTACCATGTTTACTTTCTAAATCTTCTAAAGCTTTATTAGCATTTTTAGTAATTTTTTCTTTTACTTCTGGCGATAAATTTTTAGTGATTTGATTTAATGTTGCCGTATCTTGAAGCGTTGATTCTATTTTACGTTTAACATCATCATTTGATAAGGCTTTTTTTGCTACTTGAGCCTGACTTTGATTCATCCCAACACCAGTCAATAAAGCGATACCTAATAAAACATCTTTCCACCCTTCATTTAACATAGTACCGTTTAAGTCCTGTTCAGTTAAAATAACTCGTCTACCAAGACGTGTTAAATCAGATTCCCCAAACCCAAATTTACTTTTATTAATATTCTTATGTTCAAAAATAACTTGTCTAACGATGTGAGCCAAATCGGACTCCGTTAATCGTATAATTTTTTTCATAATATTTTAATTTATTAATAAATACTTTGATATTCAAAAAAAACAAAAACCCACCTGTATTAGATAACGGGGGATTTTGGAGCAAAGATAGAATTTGATGGTATAGGTTTTGAAACTCCAGCAATTTTTACCGGTTTAACAGGAGCTTTAGTTGGGTTTGCGGGTATGGGAGCTTTAGTTGGGTTTGCGGGTATGACATCGTTGTAGACCGAGCTTACAACATCTTTCTTTATTTTACTTACTACTTTTTTCTTTCCATAGTCTACTACGGTTTTCCCTACAGGAGATTGTAATAGTTTTTGTCCCAAAACTTTTGCCTCTTGTGTGATTACTGGAGCGTACCGAGCTAAACCATTTACAATTGAAATTTCGATTGCGTTTAACGTCTTATTTGTACTTAATTTAACGGCTAACGCTG
>Ga0181355_1000500_pt1 | contig 16738 bp, 16 predicted proteins | sample Fa13VDMM15DN_FD_130099 | JGI IMG/M metagenome (GOLD analysis project Ga0181355, IMG submission 130099) | Freshwater viral communities from Lake Michigan, USA - Fa13.VD.MM15.D.N | ecosystem: Environmental > Aquatic > Freshwater > Lake | place: USA: Michigan | collected 2013-09-23 | reverse complement strand
AATTTTCTGGAAAATTAAATTTTTTCCAGAAAATAAAATTAAAAAATAAAATTAAAAATTAAAACCAAAATATATTTTTTTACGCCTTGGGATAAATGAAATTCCCCTAAAAGGGAGGCTTGGTTTTATTCTATGCTTTTCTAATAAATGGAGGTAAATTATGAGACCCCTTTATTTTTTGTTTTAGTTTAATTTGTTTTTGTAAATTCTTTTTATCAATTTCTGAAACAGTTAAAGGAGTATTTTTATTTATTATTTTTGTTGGTCTATAAACAGGATATTCTTTATTTCCTATATCTCGCCATTGCTCTTTATACCAAGTTTTTAATTTTTTTGGTTTCCCATCATTAATATATTCTCCTCCTCTCTTTTTATACTCCTTAACAATATAACCGGATTTATATGCACTAGGTTTTAAATATATTAAATCGGCTTTTTTTTTTACTTCATCATATAATAATTTATCTTTTGGTATTGGCATATAATATTATAATACATAAAAATTAATCTCCTAAATTAAGAATTAAATTTTTATCATTATTAGTATATATTATTTTTTCCTTAAGTATATTTTTTTTTTTTTTACTTTTTTCTTGTCTTTCTTTTTTTATTCTTTCTTTATTTTTTGGATACCAAACTTCATTAAAATATTTTTTTGCACGTTCATTATATTTTTCTTTATTTTTATAATATCTTTCTAAATCTTTTGATATTTCCATATACTATATAATATATTATTATTTTTTTAAATATAACTTAAAATTTAAATTTTAATGGTTTTATGCTTTTAACCTTTCTTATCGTTTTTTTATTTTCATCATCGCTATCGCTTTGCGCCCGTTCTTCTGCTTTTTCTTCCTTAGTCATCATTTTTTTTAAATTATTTTCTACTGTTCCTAAATCTTTTTGTAATTGTTTTAAACCTTTATTATGATGTGGATCTTTATAAATATTTTTTTTAAATTTTAATAACTTTGGATTAAACATTTATAATATAGTATTATATATTTTTTTTTTCTTAAAATTTTATTAATAATGTAATACATACATTTGGGTCTTGTGCGTATACTGTGTTAAAATTTTGGTCAACTATAGTCAATGTTAAATTATTATAAGTACCTGGTTTAATCTTAAGAAATTTAGGAAATCTAGGAGAATAGATTATATTTGAACCGAATGTTGAAGTTATTGGAAAAGAATCGAGAATATCAGTAGGCATTGCAACATTATTATTTATTAATGAACATCTTACAATTAATGAATTCACATTAGTGGCATTAGGTGTTATATTTGATAAAAAAGATTTGTCAGTTGTTCCACCTCCATAAACACCAGCCGAGAACCCTAAATAAGTCTGAAAATTATTATTTAATATTTCAATACTTGGAGCGGTTGAAACTGTTGGAAATCCTACCCAATCTGTACCTAAAGACCATCCCACATAATTACCCGTAGGGTCTTCGAACTCTGCTTGAGTTGGAACAGTAAAAGATAAAATTTGATTCGAATAATATGTTGCATTAGTTAGGAAAGCAATAAAAACAACATTTAAACCACCTGAAGAAACTAAATAAAAACCATTATTAAGACAATAATTTATAAAAAATGAATTTATATCCGCCACTTGATAAAATCCATTAGGGAGAATTATTTCATGACTAATACCAAACCAATCATTAAAAATATAAGAATTATTATTATATTGTTGGGTAATATTGAACCAAGAATAAGGAATAATAAATTCAGATATACAAATTTCGGCTTCTTCATTAATTTTAAAACCCCCATTGATAAAATTATATAAAAAAATATTATTATTTACGCTTGAAACATTTGTAGAATTTAGAACTAAATTAAAAGACATTTATAATATATATATATATAAAAAATTTTTATATATTATTATATTATATTAATAATGTCATTTTCAACGCCTCCTCTGTATCCAAACTTTAAAGGTAATAATTTTAATCCTATTGCATATCCTTCGACATCTAATACTGGTCTAACTGTTCAACAGGGTCAAGCTTATTTTGTGAGCTTCCCTCAAGCACAAGGAAAAATCACTTTATTAGATACTAATGTCACAGGAGAATTAAACACATCAAACAATATTTTTTTAAATAATACGGGTAATTATATCCAGTTTTCTGATGGCACAAGACAAACAACAGCAACCCAAGATTTTTCTGGTTATGCTTTCACAGATGTTTCTAATGTTTTTTTTGATTTAAATACTTTTAACGCAAATATAGCAATAGGAGGAATATTAAACCAAAATTATATTGAATTTCCAGACGGTTCAAGACAATACACAGCACCAGCAGATGATATAAACACAGTTTATAATGATATTTCAAACACTTTTTTAAGTCCAACAATTCAAAAATTTCAAGGTTCTAACACTACAACATCATCATCAGCTCCTTTACAATTCACTAATGTTTCTACAGGTGAATATGGTTCATTATTTGTAGACCCTAATCCAAATAATGATTTAACATTATATAGTAATCAAAGTGGAGGAGGATTAACAATCTCTAATCCTTCAAATTCATTTACAATTAATCCCACTAATACTAATACTGCATCATTTTTAAATCCTATTGTTTCAAATGCATCAATTACTGGTCAAAGTTTGGGATTAAATACAACAGGGGCTAATGCTTATACTATTTATTCTAATACTACCCCAGTCAATTATGGGGTAGTGATTGCAAATACAACGGGGGCTGATGGAAATCTTACTATATCTAATAATGGAGGAACATCAACAACTTTAACTTCTACTTCAACAGGTTTATCTATTAATGATGCAATTATTTCAAGTGGTAGTGTATCTTGTACTTCTCTTACTTCTACTGGAGCAATTTCTGGTAGTCAATTAACATTATCTAGTGGAGCAAATACAAGTATTTTAACAACTGCGTCTGATGGTTTAAATATTAACGACCCTGTTGTTGTTGCTGGTGGAGTATCGTGTCAGGCAATCAGTTGCACTACATTAAGCACTAATAATAATACAATTACTTCTGGAGCTATTAATGCTGGAGCAATTAGTGGTAGTCAATTAACTTTATCGAGTGGAGCAAATACAAGTATTTTAACAACTGCGTCTGATGGTTTAAATATTAATGACCCTGTTGTTGTTGCTGGTGGTGTATCTTGTCAGGCAATCAGTTGCACTACATTAAACACAAATAATAATACAATTACTTCTGGAGCGATTTCAACTACTGGTGGTATTGATATGAATAATGGAAGTATAACTGAATTAAACGCGATACAAGGAAATGGAACTACGAAAATATCTTGTAATTCTGATTTTTATATAAATATCGCTAATACATTATATGCTTCAACAATAGTTCCAACAGGTTCTAATCCCATTCAAATGGGTGGAGGAACATATTTAGCAACAAACCCTGCTTCTAGTAGTAATGATACCACAATTGCAACTACAAGTTTTGTTAATACAATTGTGAATGGTGTGAGTTTTACACAAACTAACCAACAAACATTAGTATTAGGAGGTTCTCAAGGTAATATCTATGCAACTATGTTTAGTAATTCTGATGGTATTAATACTGCTTATATTTCCCAATCTGTTCAGGGTATTGTATCTACTTATTCTTCTTATAATGCGTATTATGGTGTGAGTTTTTCAACTCCTATATATCCTTCTAATAGTACTCCAGTTGTTTCTAATAATACAAGTTATTTTTATTATACATCTGGTTCGACAGGGTCGTATTTATCAGTTCAACCATTATTAGGTACTAATACATCATGGGATATGTTTATTTCTGGTAATGTACCTGCTGGAACAGGTAATTTAATTATGCAATTCACTATAACTTGGTGAAATAAATATCTAAACTTATTATATATATGAGTGGATTCTTTCCCGTTGGTACTCTGCTTCAGTTGTCTGATTCTTCTGGTAATATTAATCATCAAGGAGTATTAGCATCAAATTTAAATGGGACACCAATAATAGGAGGGACTTTCCCTACTACCTCAACAGGAACTTCAACAGCACATGCACATTATACTAATCCAACTACAAACGGTTTAAAATTTCTTAATGCAAGTGCATCAGGAACTGGAGGCCATGAGTTTTGGGTTTCTACATCAACTGATGCACCAATAAAAACATTAGAAATAAATAAAACGGGTATGTTTTTAAATACTTCATTAAGAAATACAACAAATAAAACAATATTAGATACTACTAACAATACTTTAACATTTTATGATGCTTTAGGAACTTCATATACTACTATGTATTCTGCATCATATCAAATAACTAATGAGCCTGAAAGTGTTAGTTTAGGTTTTACTAATAATAATATTTATGTTGTTTCAACTGATAGTAGTAATAATGTTGGAACAAGAATATACGCAGGACTATTTCAAAATACAGATTTAACATTAGAAAATCAAAGTTTATTATCAACTACATATTTAAATATTAATAAAGTTAATACAATACAAAATTCCATATTAACAAGTGAAAATTTATCAATTACTGATTTATCATCTAATGTTTCTGTATTATCATCAACTGATTTAAAATTTAATAATGTTAGTCTCCCAACTAGAGTTTCAACTGCAGAAAGTGAAATTGATATATTAACAATTAAACAAACTAATACAATATATCAATTTTCTTCACCAGCTATTTATGCCGATGGTCAACCACCATCTGCAACACCAACATCTATTATTAATTCTTATGCTATAAACGCTTGGTATTTTAAAAACACGGTAGCAGGACAAAAAATAAATTGGTATATGCCTACTACTTCTGGTCTAAAAGTTCAAGATATTTTAGGATTATATTTAAGATTATTTAATGTTTCCACTACATCTAATGATAATACTTTATTTTTAACTGTGTATACTACTCCAGATGCAGGACCAAATTATAGTTGGTATAAATCCAGAATGGTTTATGTTATTACAGCAACGCCTACTATAAATACATTATACACTTTTTTCGCAAATGCTTCGGGTTCTTGTCCAAATCCTTCAAGTTATGCTTCAACATTATTATCTATGACTCCTTCAACTGTTTCAAATCCTCGCGGAACATATGGACCAACAGAAAATATAATGTTTTTTAGTATTGGTTCAAATAGCGCTTCAGCAGTAAATTCAGTTGAAGTTGTAGTTCAAAAATTTGGAGTTATGACTCCAACAGGAACACAAGAATTTCAATTTGCCCCATTATTATAAATATAAAATATATTATAATATTATAAATGTCACAAGATTCTTCAGACTGGACACACGAGAATGAAGATATTTTAAATAATATTCGACTCAACTGTAATTCATTAGAAGAATATCATAAAAATGTTTATTTTGTTTTAAAGAGGTATAACTTATTATATAAAATACCCATCTTAATTTTAAGTTCAGTTAATGGTATCGTGTCTATTTTTCCATCTGAATATATTTCACAGCCAAGAATAACATTGATTAATTGTGGATTGTCATTTATTATTTCTACTATTTCTTCAATTGCTATATATTTAAAAATAGATGACAAATTAGAAAACGAAATGACTCTAGCTAAACAATATCATTTATTATCAATAGATATATATAAAACTTTAATTCAACAAAGAAAAGAACGTTCTATAGATGGACCGCAATTTATGAGTGATAAATATAATGAATATATAAAATTATTTGAGAAATCAAATATATTAAAAATTGAATTCAAAGATAATTTAAAACCAATTAATTTAAACATAGGAATTTCAGGGGATAATATAATATAAATTAAATTCTTACTTTATATTATATGAAAAACTTTTATAATAAGATAAAATCTAAGCCGACTAAATTAGATAAAAATTATGAAAAACATAAAATTATGCCTGCTTCTATGATTGCATCTATAGGAATGACAGGATGCGGAAAAACAAATGCATTAATGAACTTTTTAGATAAAAAAAGAGATTCATTTCATGATATTATTATTTTTACTGGTTCAACAACTGAAGAACCATTATACAAATTTTTGGAAGACAAGATTGGCGGATTATTACTTACAAACGATTTAAAAGACGTTCCAGCCTTGACTGAATGGGACGATGAAGACAATGATAAAGAAAAATTAATAGTATTTGATGATTTTATAAATTTACCGAAGAAAGACCTTAAAAAAATTCAAGACTATCTTATTGGAGGAAGAAAAAGAAATTTTACCGTCTATGTTGTGTCTCAAAATTATCGTGAAATCCCTAAGACAATTTCAAGAAATATTCATTATTTTTTTATATTCAAACAAAATGACAACTCAACATTAAATAATATAATTCGTAATCATAATGTAGATAATTTAGATTCAAATTATATAAAAGATTTTTATGCTGATTGCGTTAAAGACCCGATGAATTTTATGATGATAGATATGAGAACAAAAGACCCAGAAGAAAGATTAAGAAAAAATTTTGATATAGTTGGAAGTAGTGCTAAATCTGGATTAGTTAAAAAATTATTATATAAAGATGAATTTGATATAAATAAAATAAAAAATCCTTCTGAGAACTTAAAATCTTATCTCAAGGTCCATATTTAGAAAACCATTTAACATTTCACATAAAACATAATCATTTTTTTTTGTATTTTTACAAAATAAATCATCAAATTTAAATAAAGCTCTTTTAACGTCTTGCATATGATAAGAAAATTTAATAAAAGCGATGCAAAAATAACCGCAAGCTGTTGACTCATAATCTTGAATATCTTTATTATTATATTTAATAATTTTAAATCTATCTTCAATCTCTTGGGGAGGAGGATACCCATACGGATCAAACCATAAAATATAATTTTGATTAATACAATATAAACAACACCAATGTGTACCACCTTTACCCGAATCAGAATCATCTAAATTTACGATATAATAACATCTTTCTTCTAATTCTTCTGGTAATGTATCTTTAAAAAAACATCCTTTGAATCTATCATAACCTTTTAAAATTTTTTCTATCTGTGTATTAGTCAATGAATTAGCCATATATAATATAATTAGATAAAATTATATTATATTTAATCAAAAAAATTAATATCCTGCAGCCATGAGTGCCCCGCCTTTTTTTGGTCTTCCTCTACCTCTTTTTTTTACGCCGTACCCTTTTGTTTCAGCATATTTATTAGCCTCATCTAATGCTAGATTGCCTAATGTTCCCATTACTCCGCCTTGTGGTAATTTAGAACGAATAAAATCGGTCGCCATTGGTCTTAAACTTTTGGATAAATTTTTAGCAACATCTGAAGATGCTACTTTTTTTAAACTATCAAAAAAACCTTTGCCCCTAACTGATTTTAATTTTCTTCCACGTTCTACAGGTTCGACTATTCTTTTATCATGATGTACATATTTTCTAGGTCTTCCAACTTTTTTAAGACCATAACCACGAGTTTCAGCTTCTTTATCTAAAATATCGATGGTCGCATTTCCTAATGCTTGGCCCATTGGTCCTAGAGATGTTAAAGCACCACGCGCCATATTTGTAGCCATTGGTCTAACTGCCCTAGAAATTGATTTAGTAATAGGATGAGAAGCAACTTTTTTTAAAGAGTCGAAGAAGCCTTCGCCCGAAATCATATCTAGCTGATACGGATCAAGATGAACAGTATGAGCAGAACCTCGTCTATCTGCTGATTCTAATTTTTTAATTTGTTGTGCTGTTAATGGAAAAGTATGTGCACTACCTAATTTCATTCTAATTGGTTCTCCTCTTTTAAGTTTTGATTTTTGAGAAGGTGATATTTTTGCGATTCCACAACCTTGATAAACCATTTTTATATATAAATTAAATTTAGACATTTATTTTTTTTAATTAAAATTAAATTAAAAAAATCAAATTAGCCTTCGGGATAATTATTTTCCCGTTAAGGGATAGCTGTGCTTTTTATTTTAAATCATATTTTTTAAACATTTCTATATATTTTTTATTATGTTTTTCTTGTTTTTTATATCTATAATAATCACCAATAAAACAAATTAAAGGCATCGAAACAAAACCGATAAAAAAACCTTTCATATATAATTTATTAAAAGAAATTATTTACAATATCTTTATAATGTTTTGTAGCCTGTGTAAGTGAAATAACTTTAAAATATGCGAGTTTATGCAATATATCATGAAGTTTTTTTTTTAATGATTCATTATTATTACCTGCTTGTATTTGACCTTCTAAAATTTGTAATTCATTTTTTAGATTATTTATAGATTCATTACCTGACCCTGTAATAACTTTTTTATGTAGATTAGCTAGTTTTAATAAATTATCTAATAAAATTCTTTCTGTAGATGATAATTTATTTAAATCATGTTGAAAATCATCTCTTTTATGTAGCATTTTTACAACACAAACAACAAAATCATCAGAAACATGTTTATTTTTAAAACCGTTTATTTTTACCCCGTCAGGTCTAGAAACTGAAAGAACATTATCATAAAATAATTTATTAGGCATTATGACAACATCGCCAAATTTCACTTTTTTATCTTTTTTTTCTTGTGTCAAACCTTCACCAATAATTCCTGACTTTTCCCCTTCTTGTTTTGAAATTAATCTTGCTTGAACTGGTGATGGTTGAACACCTCTTTGACCCATTAAATTAAATATTTTTTGCGTGATTTCATTTGCTCCTGCAACTGGAGAAGCCCCAATTAATGCTCTAATTTTAGGTTTTTCTATTCCTAATGCATCAGAAATAGCTGTAAAAGGTGCGGATGAAGATAATTTTCCCGTACTTCTGAATGTACCATCATCTCCTGATTCAGATAATAATAATTCTTTATTTTTCCATATTTTATCGTTCCCTTGTAAATTTTTTATGGTGTAATCTGGTTCTTTATATCTTAAAAAAATTGATTTTACTGGGTCACCAGTATCTTCATCTATTTTTGTAATTTTTAATGTGTAATCATTTTCTCGTGTTACTCTAGCAATTTCAGGGGGTTCAAAATCTTTTGATTCTTCTACACCTTCAACTAAAACAGCTTCGCCAGGAATTCCAAAATCTTGTTCTTGATAAGCTTCGTCAATATTAAATTGAAATGGATCATCTGGTTGTTGACTTCCTTGTCTTACTTGTGTTATTATATCTTGATCAACTGTTAAATCATCACCTTCATCACCCATAGTAAATTGTGTAGGACCTCGTAAAATTAATCTATTTTCCATTATTTCTTGTTCTAATTTTCCACCATGAATTTTAATTTGGTTCATTATATCATCTAATGTTAATTTTTGATTATCATAACCATATTTTTTTAAAAAATCTTTTTTAAATTTCTCAAAAGTTTTATTTAATTCTATAATATCAGAACCATTTGTAGAATTTAATTTATTTATAACTTGAGAAATCAATGAATCTGATCTTATTAATTCTTTAAATTTATCTCTTAATTCTTTTTTTTCTTCCATAAATGCAAGGTCTGCGACTCTTTGGTCATCATAAGGTATTGACGCTTGTCTTTCTAATCTTGCTAAATAACTTTCTTCTGATTCATTCGGGGCTTGTTCTGTGTTAAATGCTCCTCTATTTAAATTATTTAATTCATTTTGATAATTTTTTATAATACCTCTATTTTTTTTTACTATATTTCTTATTTCTCCCGCTTTCTCTTTTATTTCTTCTATATTTTTTTCTAAATTATCTTCTAAAATTCTTAAATCATCTTTAGCACCTGCTATAAATTCACGTCTTAATTCGAGTAAAGAACCAAAATGTGAAAATTCACTATCAATTCTTTTTTTTTCTGCCGAATATAATGATCTTGCCTTATTTTTTTGTTTTGTACTTCCTGTTAATGTTAATTGTCGATGTTCTTCAACAACTTGATCGCGTTTCATTTTAACTTTATCGATTTCTAATAAAATTGCCCTTATATCATCTTCATAATTTAAAATATCTTGTTTAACTGCATCAATAACGTCTTTAAATTGAGTTTTAACTTGTTCTATTATCGCATTTTCATCTGTTAAAAATTTTTGATAAAAATTTTTGTCAATGTTAATTGTCTCATTTGGACCTTGTGGAGGGATAATTATTAAACGAACTATATCTTCATCTAAATCAGGTGAAGGAATATTATGAAATTTATATTTAATACCATTTACAATTATTGGTTGTTTTTGTTTTTCTAAATATTTATTAATCATATCATTTCTTAATGTTTGTTCTCTTTGTACTTTTGAAGCATTATTTAATAAATAATCAACAGTAGGTTGATTTTTATTTGAAACATTAGTAAAAGATTTTTTACCCTTCCATGAACTTTTCGCAACCTGATTGAATTTTATTTGATAATTTAAATTTTTCATTAAATTTTGTAAAGACTTTTCAGAAGACATATATATATATAATAATATATAATATTATATTTTTTTATAAATTTTTTTTTTACAAAATATATTTAAGATTATATATAAAAAAAATTATCTAAATTATATATATATATATATAAATGTCCGGAGTAAATCAATATGAATATGAAAGATCTATTCAACCTCAATCACTTTATAAAGATGATTGTTGTACCGATTATCAATTCAACTACATAAATGATATTAATTCTACAATTTATCAAAACAGTAGTCTCAGTTTAGTACAATATGACCTTACAAGTATTTATAACTCGTCTAAAATGACAAATACCGCCGATCATTATATAGTAATTCCTGCAGTTAGAACAGTAAGATTGACAAACGGAAACAGTCAAGCAGTTGTACCAATGAATGTTGCTAATGCTTTTTCATGTCTTTCATTTAAAAATGGTACTCAGAGCATAATACATATGGCAGATCTTGCGGTTGATGGTAAAACAATCTGTCAGCTCCAACCATATCAAAATGTAGTATCTGGGATAAATATTGTCTCAAAAATGTCTAAAGATGATTTGACAATGAATGGAAAAATTAAAGGATTGGCATCAAGTGGTTTAGATAATCCAAATTCAACAATTTTTTCAGGATCTTACACTTTAGACGGTACTACATATGATCTCTCTGGAGCTGGTATTTTTGGCGGTGCTAGGGCTCAACCTTCTGGACCCGGTTTATCAAATAATCTACCTTTTGGACCTAGTATTTATAATTCTTCAGGTAATGCTGAAAATGTTGGGACTCCTTTTCAATCTCAAGCAGGACCACAGAATTTTTTAACTGTCAATAATTGTATTCAGGAGAAACTAGCATGGACCGTAAACGCATCCGGACAAATGAATCAAATTTTCGGTTCAAATTCCGCAGGTACTGCTAATTATATTATGCCAATAAATAGATTAAATCAAGATTTTACTTCATATAGTCAATATATAGCTTCTACCGGTACTTATGTTTATTATGATTATTTAATATTAAAACTTTCTGATATTATTGGTTCAATGGATAATATTGGCTTATTGAGAAGATTTAATGCAGTACTTCGAATTTATATCAACACCGGTCTTATTAGCGTCTCAGCAAATACAATAAATACAAATTATGAACAATTGGTCTTTAGAGGGAACAATTATACAACATTCACGAATACATGCCCAATTTTAATAAATAATTTATCTTCATCTCAAAATTGGTCTTCTAGTCCTTTTACAGATATTACCGCGGGTTTTTTCATTGGTAAAACTCCAGATTATTCTATTCAAACCTATTCAGGGGCGTCTGTTAATTTTGTCGGGTATTCTTCCGCCATAACTTCAACAAGATATTATTATTCATCTATTTTATTAGATCCTTTAAAAGCTTCCGACTATCTAACATCTCAACAGACTAAAACAGTTATTTCAAATGAATATTTATATAATACATATACTAATATCCAAGCAGGTTCAAATTATTCGCAATTAATTCAATCAGGTGTACGTAACATCAAAACTGTGATAATCATCCCATATATTGCAAGCTCTCTTTTTAACTTTGCCCAGCTGGGTTCTCCATTCGACTGTGCAGGCGGTGCCGCTTGTACTAGTCCTCTGTCTTTAATAAATCTTCAAGTTGCTATTGGTGGAATAAATCAATTGACAAATACTTTGACATATCAATATGAAAATTGGATTGAACAATTATCAAAATTTAATAAAGAATCTAGTGCCCTAGGAGTTGAGAGTTCATTATTAGACTATAATTTTTGGAACTATAATAAAATATATCTTGTCAATGTAAATTCGCAAATTGACGATAATGAGACACCAAGAAACGTGGTTGTTTCTTTTGTAAATAATTCCAATCTACCAATGGACGTTCAAGTATTTGTAATCTATGAACAAGAAATTATTGTAAATTGCTCAACTGGTGCTGTCGTAGTAAAATAAATAATTTTATATTTATTATTTTTTAAAAAAAAACATTTAGTTTATATTTAAAAAAATAATTATAGTTTATAATATTATATATATAAATGGAAAATTTGAAATTATTAAATTATCAAGATGCTAAAGAATTAATTAAAATTTTTTGTAATCCTGTTGACGAAGGTAAAAAATTTTGGGTTAATTCTTTAATTCATTCAATTAATTTTGAATATGAAACATTAACCCCAGAAATGATTAATGAATATAATGATCTAATTACACTTTTTAAAAATTTATTACCAGAAATGGAAATAAATAAAGAAACTAGAGATAAATTTGAAAATGTTTTAAATAATTGTAAAAAAAAAGAAATAAAAAATGAAATAAATACAATTAAAGAAAGTACATACACAACAACACAGGCAAAAGCAATTAAGAAATATAGACAAAGTGAAAAAGGAGCAATAAAAAACAGAGAATTAAGTAAAAAATATTATGAAGAAAGAAAAGATATACCAGAAATAAAAGAAAAAGTAAAAGAAGCCCATAAAACAAGCTACTCAAAATTAAAAGAAGACCCTGAAAGATATAAATTATATTTAGAAAGAAAAAAAGAATTATATCATTTAAGGAAGAGCCAAGAGGCGCAATTTATGGAAATTATGGAAGCTGAGGCTAAAGAATTAGAAGAAAATATTATTAATTAATTTTTATCTATTAATATTATAATGAGAATTATAAAATTAATAAATTCACCTAGAAAAAATAAACGTTTTAGGGTTTTTTTAGATAATGGAGAACATTATGATTTTGGATTAGATACAGGTTCAACTTATATTGATCATAGAGAAAAAGAAAAAAGAGAAAATTATAGGGCTAGACATATGGGAAATTTATCAGAAAAATATTTAATTGAAAATTTAATCCCTAGTCCTGCGTTGTTCTCATATTGGTTATTATGGGGTGATTCTGTATTATTAGAACAAAATTTAAAAAACTTAAATAAAATGTTTAAAAAAATACTTTAAGAAAAATAAAAATATACTTTAAAAAAAAAATAATTAAAAATGATTTAAAAAAAATAATATATATTCTAATATTATAATATACTATGGAAAACCAGAAAAGAGAAAAGAGATTTAACAAAGAATTTAAGACTATTTTTGCAACTTCACCAATTTATGAGACCGTAAAAAAACTTTATGTAAAAGGAGATATTAAAAATATCAAAACCGCAGAAAACTTTTTAGTAAAAATTAAATATACTAAAAAAGGCGATATCAATAAAAATTCATTACCGATGATGAAAAAATTATTAGATTTAGAAGTAGAACAAAAAGGCGACGAAGTATATTATAATAAATTAATTATTAATGATTTTATGATTCAAGAACAACATTATAATTATAAAACAAATAGATATCAATTTCAAGACGTAAAAAGAGCAATGAAAGGAAGAAAAAATATTTTATATGTTCAAACAATTAAATTTTATGATGAGAAAAAAGAACAAATTACTATGGAAACTAAAACAACAGATGATTTTAATTTAATGGGGGCGTTTAGTGGTGTTATTGGAGGCGGTGAAAGTATTGAAAAAATGTTCGATGATTATAATATTGATAATAATGGTACTATTACAATGTCAACAAGAGATATTTCTAAACAATTTTATGAAACAGTTGATAAAAGAGTAACAGCTAATTCAGATTTTGAATGGGTATGTATTTATTTAAATAATATAAATAAAAAATATTATTCAGTTATTGAAACAAGAGCATTTAAAGAAATTAAGACCAAAAAAGAAGCAAAAAAACAAACTTATAAAGAAAATGACACAGGAACGTGTGTTTATGATGGATTTTTAAACTTTTTTGAATCAAAAAGTGAGAAAGATAGAAACGCAAAAGCAATTTATAATAAACTTGTGAAAGAAGAAATAAAATATAAAAAAGCTTATACAGATGATACATTACCAGAAATATGTGAATTTACTAATAGTTCATTAACTATTCGAGATTTAATACACGGAAAAGACAAAATTTTTAAAACTGAATACGCCAGATTTAGTATTACATTTATAAATACTAAATTTAATCATCTTGACTTAACTGTTAATGAATATAAAGATGTTGAAGAAGTATCAGAAGAAGAAATGAATGAATTAAAATTTAAAAATGATTTTTATATTGAACATTTTGGAACTCTTACCACATTAGATACAAAATATAAAATTAAAGATACTGAATTTAAAATTATTTATAAAGATTGGAAGAAAGAAAACAAATATCATGAAAAATTTATATTAGAAGAATCTGACGAATATAAACTTATTAAAAATTTTGATTATAATTTACATTCATTCTTTAGGTCTGATTGTGATGGTAAAGATTTTATTATTAATGATGATTTATACGATGAATTAGATATTAAGAAATCATATTATAATTATAGTAATATTGAAAATAATAAATTTTATAGAGGTGTTCCTTCTGGTTCTTTTATTAATGTCAAAGTAGAAAACAATTATTTTATTAAAGATTTTGAAGAACATATTGAGAATGGTTTAATTGGTTATTATAATGTTTTAGTAGTTGATTATAAATCTAAAGCTTTTGAACTTGAAAGATTAGGAATTAAAAAAGGTTTAAAATATGTTTTTACATCATGCCAAATTGAACTATTAAAAAATTTTATTGAAATTGAATTTTTATATATTTCTTTTTCCGTAGCTTGTGATATGAAATTTAATGAAAAATTCTTGACAAAATTCGGAAGTTCTGGTTTATCTTATTATTGTAAAGCTTGGGGAATGATGTTATGCCAAGATGGAGACGAATATATGACCGTAAAACCTTTAAAATGTGATTATGATTATTATGGATATATTCAAAATGATGATTTTAGTTTATATAAAAAAGATAATTTAATTAAAATTCATTATAATAATAAAGAGAAAAAAAGTTATATCCATATTGGTTATTACATTCATTCTTATTGTAAAACATTAATTTTAGACCAAATTCTTAATAATATGAATATAAATGATATTTTCGGAGTAAAATTAGATAGTATTGTATTTAAAAAAGATTCTCAATTTGATTTTAATAAAAATGTTTTTCATAATGATTATAAAAAATGTAAAGTTGAAAGTTTATTATTATCATCTTCATTATTAGATTTAGAATTTTCTGATTCATTTAGTGAATATTGTGGATATCTTCGGGTCTATATCCAAGATGATAATTATTTAGATGACGAAAGAGATTATGATTTTAAACCTTCATTTTTACAAACAGGAGAAATTATTAAAAAAAGATGTATTTTAATGACGGGTAAAGGCGGAGCCGGTAAAACATCAAGTTTATTATCGTCATTACCTTTAAAAAATACTTGTTATACAACTATTTGTTGGAATCTTATACAAGGTATTAAACAAAAATATAATGGCGTTTTAGGTTTTTCTATACCTTCATTAATGGGCGAAATGACCAATGACGAATATGGAGGTAAAAAAAAACAAGTACAAAAAATATATAGTAGTAATATAAAATATATAATCATCGATGAGGCTACATTATGGGATGAAAAAGTATTTTATAAAATTTCTAATGATTATAAAGATTGTTTTATATTTGTTGTTGGAGACGTTGAAGATGATGGATTTTTTTATCAATGTAATATTCAAAACAAAGTCATCGACAATAAAAAAAATATTTTTCATTCTGTCAAATATTTTAAAAATTATAGATTTGATGAAAATCTAAATAATAAATTAGATATCTTAAGAAATGAAATGAAAAAAAATTATGATAATAAACATATTTTTGAAACTGTAAAACAATTATTTGGAGATAGATTTTTCAAAAAAGAAGATATTAATTTTGGCGATCATGATATAGGAATTTCTGAAAAAGATGATACTAAAAATGAAGATGAATTAACAAATTATTTTATTAACAAAGGAGCAAAACCAAGATATTATATTAAAAGAACTTATAAATTTAATAATCAATTAAGAGGACAAGAAATTTTTGGAGAACCAACACATAAAAATTATGAACTAAAATTATTTAAAACTATTCATAGTTTTCAAGGTCTTGATTTAACTAATGATAATAATATTATCATCTCATGTAAAACCAATTTTGATAAAAATTTATGGTACACCGCTTTAAGTAGAGCACGCAGAGAAAACCAAATATATATCATAGAATATTAAAAAACTTGGGGAGGTTATTTTTAATATTTTTTTATATCATTTTGTGTTTTTAATAGAATAATAGCCAAGCCTCCCTTTTAGGGGAATTTCATTTATCCCAAGGCGTAAAAAAATATATTTTGGTTTTAATTTTTAATTTTATTTTTTAATTTTATTTTCTGGAAAAAATTTAATTTTCCAGAAAATT
>Ga0181355_1000497_pt1 | contig 16764 bp, 19 predicted proteins | sample Fa13VDMM15DN_FD_130099 | JGI IMG/M metagenome (GOLD analysis project Ga0181355, IMG submission 130099) | Freshwater viral communities from Lake Michigan, USA - Fa13.VD.MM15.D.N | ecosystem: Environmental > Aquatic > Freshwater > Lake | place: USA: Michigan | collected 2013-09-23 | reverse complement strand
GTTTTATATCACTTCGGTCAGGACTTAATGAGTGCGTCATACCCCGACGCACCCCCATTATTGCGTAGAGTTCAATTTGGAACTCTAACAAAGAGAACCGCGACCCAACTCATATTTGGAACTGAAAAACAGAGGGTCTATTGGAAGATGGATATTTACCCGTTTGATTTACCGACAGATGCGTCCAGACAATCTATCGCGAAGAAAATGTGTGAGTTCATTGAACCCTTATTAAAAAACAAAATACCTTCTCATTGGAGAAAAATACCTTATACTATAAATTATTAAACTTAATTAATTGAAAACTGAAAAATGGAAGGACGCTTTGTCCGACCATTTTTTAGCTAACGATTTTTCAGTGTTTTAAAAAATGAAAACATTGCTAAAAAATTGAAATCTTTTTTCTGGGAATTGAGGAGAGATATAATTTATAACATACACTATTGATTACGATAAACGAACAACAACAACGAACAACGAACAACCGAAGATGAACTCAACCAACTTCAAACGATGTGCTAATTGTGTGTCTTGCGAGAAGAAACTCAAACCGAAAATGAACCCTATGCCTGTTGCGGAGCGTTATGGTTTGAGTGGCTATATGATTTGCGAACCTTGCTTTTGGGAAGATGGCTACTACGAATGCGACAAGTGTGATTGTGCCTTTCCGCGAGATTGGTCCAAAGACGAAGATTGTGATATGGTCTTCTGCCCGAAGTGTAAGGAAGCGGAAACGAAGAAGGCGAATGATATTACTCTTGCCTTCATTGCCGAGAACTGCCCGAAGATGCTTCCAGCATTCTTAATGGCGTTTGACCCTACCCTTACCGAAAAACAACGCAATCGCATTACTCGTATCCGCGCCGAGAGGGCTGAGAATAGGTTGATGGGTGCCGAAGACAATCAATAAATCATATACAACGCATATTTATACAACGCATATTTATACATTATTAAAAATACTAAAAAACTAAAACAAAAAATAAAAAACTAAAACTAAAAAAAAACAAAAAAAATTGAGGGGCAAAATGCCCCCCAAAAAACCCCCCGTTTTTTTACGCTACGCACACTCGCTACAAAATTGAAAACTTGTTTGTATGTATATCTCATACATATAAACACAATGGACGCTTACATCGCAAAACAAACAGACCCAGACATATTGGCGTATATCGCCTCTCTCACCGAGATTGATAAAATCGCACTCAAAATAGCTGTTGAAACATTACCGCCGTCTTGGTTTCGTATAAAAGAAACAAATGGATATATAAGGTGGAATGAGGGTCGGTAGAAAACTGGTAGAAAAGTAGAAAACTGGACGCTTTTTTTGGAAAAATCTGGCTGGATTTTTTTCGGTGGTTTGCTTTTTAGGAGGTCGCTATTTTTTTCGGCCAATTTTTTCTGGAAAAAGCGTCCAGTTTTCTACTTTCCTACCAGTTTTCTACTACTGGGTAATACCTATTGGTTAAGCCCCGTTCTGCCCGTCATTGTTGGCCTCGCCATTCTCACCCCTTCCTCATTAAATCCGTCTATTCCGCCATTTGTATCGTCGGTAATCTGCTCTGTCGGGGCAATGACTTCAATCGCCCTTCTCAACGCGGGGTCTGCTGATTGGAAAAAATGTTTGAGGATATACTCGTTTTTCTTAAAATCAATAGACTTATTTAAATCGTCAAAATAGCCCAAAAACTTTTCAGTATCCATATAAATATCACCTATTCTGTGGGGAAAATTAAATAAATAGTGTAGCCAAGCACAACAATACCACCCACAAGCATTCGCCATTAGGCTCTGTATGTCTTTCGTATTAAATGGGATTTTCTTTCCGCAAAACTTCATTAATCGCTCTTTCACAATCTCGGGCGGGGGCATACCATACGCGTCCATATACATTGGGTCTATTTCGCCCGTTGGATACTTTACAATGATAAATGCCGTCCAATGAGAACCCGTATTTAAACGCCCTTCGGCATTGTATTCGTCTTCCAGATTTATAAAATAGGCTTTATTGTATTCCATCTTTGTAGGCAATTCGTCCTTAAAAATAATACCATCTTTCGCCAATGGTACATTCATTTTGGAGCATAGTTCGCGGATTTGTGTATCGGTCAAACTCATCTATATAATTAATGGATACTTAAATCTCGCCTAAATTACGCTCAAAGACCCAACCCAGACCCTCTGGAAAACTTTTGGTAAGCAGGGGGTAGGGTATGTTGGAACTGAAAATTAGCACTAAACGGTTGAGAGCGGAGGGCGGGAGGTTGAGAAACCATACCACCGCCGAGGCCAATAGAACCACCAGTTCTGCGAACACCTCTTTCGCCACCCACACCACACCCGCTTCGTCCAACACCCAGACCGAGGCCTTGCCCCGCATACAACCCATTTCCAGAGAACGAATATTGGTCGGCTACACTACGGTCAATCATCTCGGCTTGTGCCTTGTTCGCAATGGCCGAACCAATAGAAGCCCTATCTAACGCCCCGAGATTTGCCCCCGTTTCTCTATTAATGATTTGGAGTGCCTTGTCTTCAACCATTCGTCCAGCCAACGATTTTGCTTTTTTTGCTTTCGCACCCGAATAATAACTATTTGGATTTTCAATATAATCCAGACCCAGAGAAGATAAGGCGGCCACACCACCAGGGATATAAGGGATAAGAGCTGGATTTGCCGTAGCGAGTGAGGCACCACCCGCGGTCAAAGCACCAATGAGAGCTGTTTTGGCGGCGGGTTTCAATTGGTCGCCGATTTTATATACAGCCTTCTTCAACCCCTTTCTTTCTAAAAATCTATCAAACGCGGGGCCAAAAATACCCTTGCCTTCCATAGAGGAGGCTTCGGTCTTATTTAATTGTAGTTCTTCGGGGGACAAAGACAACTCTAAGCCCTTGCCTCTGCCGAATGTTCTGCTAACCAAATTGTAAGTTTCTGGGCGAACAATGACGCAAACGCCTTCACCTTCCATAGGGGGCTTTACGCGAACCTTGTGTCCGTTTCTCAATTTACTAATTTGCTTTCGCGACATACCTAACATTACTTTTTGAGCCATTTTTATATAGTAGTGCTATATAAAAATTAGTTTGTGGTTTTTTAGTAAAAATCAGTTCATCGCCTAAACTCTTGCGCCAGTCAAAATATCAACCGAAACCGAGCATCCGTATTCAATGAAACACCAGAGGTCAATGGCTCTTGCCGACATATTTTGGCCGACAACCTGTACTGATTTCGGGACACTTTCCTCTACGGGAAGCATTCTGGATACATCTACATAGAAATAAGAGTAAGCCATTTCAAACCCGAGTTGATTTATTAGCGAAGAATTGAGCCCATCAACCATACCGCCATTCACCGCATTTACACCGTATAACTGATTTGCGAACTGTTCAAAAGAATATCTCTGTGTGTTGTAAATAGTGTTCTGGCCCGAAACCACAATGTTGAAGTTGGAGAGCAAACACAAAGGAGAAGTTGGCCCCGTTCCTGCTGGGTCATAGGGAGATTGATAAACAGGAAGGGCAGTGGCGGCCGCACCAATAATGAGATTGGAGGCGGCCGCGTAAAAGGGAAGAAGAAGAACCGATTTAATATTAGCAATGCCGTTGGTTAGTAGATTATTAATCTGTCCTGTTTTGGCCGCGATATTGGTAATCTGGTATTGGTAAATATCGGTGTAGGCAATGGTCTTGATTGGAGAAGACAAATATGCCTGTTCAAAGACGGGATTAAATGTGTATGCGGGAACATAGAGGTAAATACTTCGGGCCATTGTGCCTTCACTCGCCCCACCTTGTACCAAAGTAGCGTCTAAACATCTTGCGCCGACCGAGATATTGGCTCTGTATGTGTTAGTACCTAAACAGGCAACCGACCCGTTGTTTGCGAGAGCAGAGGTAATCATCAAAGGGCAGACACCACCGACCGCATTGGAAACACTGTTGAGGGTCAAAGCACCAGCAATAGCAGCCGAAGCAAACTCAACCGTAGTATTGTTGAGGGTCAAAGTGAGTTTCATAAACACACCCTTCAACAAAGGAGCCATATTAAAAAAGGAGTGGAGATGTTTTAAATAAACCACCGAGAGAATACAGATTTGGAACATACCTTGTGTAGTATTATTCACACCGTCAGTCTTTTTACAAATATACGATTTCCAAAGATTACTGGTCTGGTCTGTGTCTAACTGACCCGCAAATGTGCCTGAACCGCTGTCGCCTTGTATATCGTAGTTGATGTATTGCTGACGCTTTAAGTAGCCAATATTTCCACCTTCGCTGTTATATCTATTAAAAGCACCTTGAACCACACCACCGAACACAGTAGTACCAAAATCGGTATTATTACAAGTACCAATACCCGTAGGGGAAACGGCTGCCTGATAAGACCAACTCAAAGGGTCATCGGGGTAAAAACCAATAGTCGCACCCATCACAGCTATATCAGCCCAACTCAAAGTAGTCATCAATTTAAAAGAGTTCCACATATTCACAAACGGGGTCTGCTGAATTATCGTAGTTCCGTTGTAGTCCAAAGTGATAGAGTGTATCATCTGGCCGAACCAACTCTTCAACCCGACCGCGTAGTCTGCCGAAGTGGCTCCACCCCCCGCTGCGGGTAAAAAATTGGCCGCCGTAGCGATAGAAGAAGTACCGAGGGTCAAAAGCATCGGCATTGCTAAATAGGCCTCGCGATAAGACATATACTTATTGGAATTGGAAAGCTGGGAAGTGTCAATAATTGACTGATTACTATTGTAGTTCCCGTTCTGGTTGTCCAAAATATTAAGCCAGTCCTTCTTTACGAAGACATTGGGAGAGCCTTCTATCTCTTGGGATAAGTCAAAAACCAATTTGTCGCAACTCATTTTATATAGTAGTATTATACAAAAAATAATACTACTATTCCGCTAAACGCCCTAAATGCTTAAAGGTTGAACTTGATGTTTTTCACCTTCGGTTTCACCATCATACTTTTAATTTTGTCGTTCATAGCCTCTTTCTTGAACGGAGAGGTCATATTTTTCACTAAACCCATTCCGCCCATATTCGTCAGCGAAGGCGAGGGCCGAGCCGTTGTGCTAATATAATCGTCAATGGTCGCATACGAACTCTGTCCGCCCATACCGCCGTCCAACAATACGGTTCCACCGCGACCTTTCATCTTGCCTCTAACTTGGTGAGTGCGTCCGCCAAATGCTAATCTTGGGTGATAAACTAATGTGCTTCTAACCATATTTATATAATAAGAGAATACTATTACTCAATGCCTTTCTTTCGTAAGTTTCTAAACCTCATTAGTGCGACATTAATCGTATTAATCAGCGAGATTTGTTTGGTGATTGTGCTTTCTTTTGCCCCGTCTGTGCCCGTTTTGAGGTCATTCATCAGCTTCAATTGCTCTTTTTGGAGGTCTTCATACATCTTATTAATGTATTGCTCTGTAATGTCGTTTCCAAAGTGGCTCATATATATAAACGAGGCGATTTTTTTATTTGCTAAATAAACGGCGGTAGGAAAGTAGAAAACTGGACGCTATTTTGGAACTTTTTTGGCTTGTTTTTTTTGTGAGATTTATTTTGGAGAGGGTCGTCGTTTTTTTCGGCCAGATTTTTCCAAAAAAAGCGTTCAGTTTTCTACTTTTCTACAAGTTTTCTACCGTAGGGTATTACCTAATGGTTAAGGTCTATTCTCTTTCGGCCGCATCTTTTACAACCAGAATAATGGTTATAGCGGGGTCGTTAATTTTAATAGGTTGTAGGTCATTGCCTAATAGAGTGAGGCGTAATTCGTTGTATGTGCCTGGGATAAGTTTATTCCAAATAAAATTAGTGGGTCTTTCGCTAATGAGTTCGCCCACCGCCACATTGGGAACGAGTGTATAAATGATACTGGTAGGTTGAGCGTATGCGTTGTCTATATTGGAAAGCGAGAACAGAAGGGACGAGTTTGGTTGTACATTGGGAGCTGTTGTGCTAATATATGAGAGAGTTCCGTTTGCTAATTTGGCGACATACTGGTCGTTGGCGGGAGGGACATAGGCATTGTTGAGATTTTGGTCTGTGGGGTTATAAATGGTTGTACCTGATGTTGGAAACCCGAAAATCTTGTTGATGTATAAGGGTAAGTTGATAATAGGATTAAATGGTTGAGGCGGGAAGACAATCGCGGCAGGATTTGTGAAACCAGCGGGGAGAGCTGTTGGAAACAAAAATGTATTTATTTGGACCGCATATCGGGAGGGATTTACTATAAACTCGGCGTAATATACATTCTCACCACCAGCATTTACTAAATAATGCCCGTTCTGTATCATTGTAAATTGGAGTAATTGGTTTAATGTGGTGATTTCGTATAAACCATCGGGGACAGCTATGGTATATGTTGTGGGAACACCACCCCCGTCTATCCAGTTATAACTAAAAGAATTGTTGGAAGCTGTCGCAGTAATATTAAACCAACTATAATATACAGAGCAACCGCAAAATGAGATATAACTATCTCTAAATTGGACTGAATTGGGAAACCTATAAACCCATTTATTATTTTGCCCGTCTTGTATTAAATTGTTGTAATTCAAAATGAGGGTTCGCATTATATAATAGTTCTATATAATATAATACCAGAATTATCGCTTACCGAGAGAAAAAATACGACCGCCATACACTCGTCCGCCTCTTGCTTTACCAGCATAGAGGCCATTTCCACCAGTTCTCATCAATCCTTTTTGTCCGCTTCCGCTAAATGAACCCGCGGGAAGACCTAATGCTATGGGGGTCTGGCTTCCGCCGAAGAAAAATGGGGTTTGGAACTCGTCGCTCCTCATTTGTGGTATATTGTTGGACATTCGTAAATTGGAAACTTTTGGGTTATATCCGCCACTCATTTATATAATTAAACAATACTTTATTAGTATCCATTTTCAGCCAACATTATTAGTATATCTTTTACTTGTCTGCTGGGTATTAAACCTTTGCCCGACATCTTTACTATAAGTTGCTTAAATCGTTTCACCATATCGGCACTATCGTTTCCTGCTATAATTTGCCCTCGCATTATTTCAAACTGGTTGATGTCCTTTTCGTCGTCGTCTTTCTTGGGCGTTGGAAGATTTACCTTGTCTATTAAATCTGCCTTGGAAGCGAGAAAATGTAGGTATTCTTGTTCTTCGCTATCCAAACCTTTAATGTCGTCAAACGAGGGGATTTTACCGCCGACCATAGTGCGAATAACACCGCCTAATTTCCTGCTTACTCGTTTTGAGGGAAACTCGCTTATCTGGCCTCCGCTTGGTCGTTTCACTGCTATAATATCTTTATCTAACCTACCTCTATTAATAACAAATCTACCGAAGGGTACAAATCGGGGGGTTGGTTTTACACCTTGCGAATAATCAACATCATAGTAAGGCACTAACACATCACTTCGTTTGGTAGTTCTATCTGGGGGTCTAACAACACCCCTGCCCCGTATGCGTCCGCCTCGTAAGCCACTGCCTTCGCTTCCTCCTTCCTCTTCCGCCTCAACAGCTCTGGCTACTGGTTTTCCACTGCTACTTGAAGAAGAAGAAGACGAACTACTACCACTGGGTAATACCTCGGCCATCACCGCGGTTGGTCTTTGTTCGGCCATCGCTCTCCTCAATTCTAACTTAATATTGCTGTCTTTATCAGTTAAAAATTGGATAACAGATGTTCTATTTTTCAACACTGTACCCCTTGTTGTTCCAAAAAACAAATTGGGTATTTGTTCCGTCAAATCGTTAATATATGCGTCCAATATTGCCTTTGTAGGCTGTCCTGTGGCTGATATTGTGTCGGGTTTAATGTAGCGAAATGTTCCGCCTCTCTTATTTGTAAATGAGAACCTCACAATAGAAGAACCAGAAGGCCCTCCTCCTCCTCCGCCACCTTCGTCGCCTCGTCTGCTTCCTGCTGACGCGGTTTCTGCTTTGGATTGTGCTATTAATTGTTGTAAAATACCGATTTCTGCCCGAATATCACCACCCGCGTCAGTGAGTTCATTTATACGGGCTATAGCCTCTTCTATACCTGCCGAATTGCCTTGGCCTGATGCTCTCGCCAAATCTTCAACCAATCCTGATAAATCATCTCGGGTGGGTAAATCCTTCACCATATCATTAATGGTGGATTGTATCTGCTGTTGTATGTAAGCATTATCAGCCGAACTCGTAAATTGTAATGCCTCGGGTAATACCTCTAAAACTCCTCTAATGTCGTCCATATTTCGCCGAATGCTTCTGCCGATTGGTGTATTTTCTACACCTAATTCAGTCAAACTTGTTTCTATATCGTCTAAATCCTCTCTGCGAAATAGTGTGCTTAAAATAAGGTTCTGGTTGAGTAAGATTTGTTCTCCGCTTGATTGTTGTAGGCCTTCATTTACACCCTTGGTTTTCTGGTAGTAATCCATATATTTCTCAAAATAAGGTATAAATACTTCGGCTAAAACGCCAGTTCGGTATTTTGGTTTTATATCCGCCACAATAAAAGGTAATTGGTCGCTCAAAAATCTCAATTGGTCGTCTTCTAATGTCTGTACTATCTTGTCGGCATTGGCTCCATCTGCGATTTCGCTCAATTTGCTTCTAACCTCAATGCGAAGGCGATATAAATCGGCCTGTCGCTCGTTGGTTGTTCGGGTGTCTGTGGGTTGGCTCGGTGCGCCTGTTCGCTTATATACCCTATTGGCTTGTAGGTTCATATCGTCAATATTGGCCTGTAAGGCTAAATTGGATAAGTATTGCTGACGAAACTTGGCTGGGTCAGTCGGGTTCTGGTAAGGCTGTCCGCTCATTATATATACATTAAGTCTATATAATAAAATGTAGCATTATTCGGGCATTCAGTTTGTAGAATATAAATTGGTGGGTGTAAGCACATTTCCGCCTATATCCATCACTTCCTCGGTCTTTTTACTGAGGTCGTAAATTGGATAATTATTTACATCTTTATTGCTATCCAACAAAGCCTCATTTACAATATCATTAAACGCCTTATCAATGGCTTCGTCAGACCATTCTCCAAAGATTTCGCTCATATAACCCAATAGAATTGCCTTCTCTCTTTTGCTAAATGAGGTTGGGTTCTCTAATGGGTGTTTTTTCATTCTATCCAACGAAATAAGTTTGGCCTTCATTGCCTTTGTTTTTAGTCTTTCTAATTGTTCTTCGGTTTCACAAATGACGGGTTCCATTATATATTGGGCGGACAAAAAAAATTGGGCGTTAAACCCTATATAATTAATTAATTAATCAAAACACATATATAAATTAATGTTCTTCTGCTTCTTCCACATCGTTCCATTGTGCTTGGTCTTCTTCGGTTTTTGGTTCTTCTGGTTTGGGTGTATCAATCTCGTCGTCATCAATTCGTCGTAGTAGTCCTTTTATAATTTTTCCTGTCTTTGTATTGCCCTCAATCTTAAACATACCTTCACACCATTTATAGTATTCGTCCCGACTGTATTCGCGTTTTTCTCGGGTAGTCCGTAATCTTTTGTAATCTTCGCTGTTCTGGAATGCCTCCCACATTTCTCGTATGGATATTGTTTTCTTGGCCTCATCTGCCTTGTCGTCTGCCTTGATTTCGCATTTTTTATATAAATCATTAAATACCTTTTGGAATAAGTTTTGGTCTTCAATAAACTTCTCGGTTCGTTCTCTAACCGATTGAGGTATGGTAAATACAATACCTTTGCCCTCTTTGTAGTATTTCTTATATACACCCAATAACAAATCCAAGAATATCGGCCTCATTTTGAGTATAAACTCGTCGGTTTCGTAGTGAGTATTTGCCTTCTTATACAAAATCCCACCAATCACTTTACCTATCTTATTTTCGTCATCTGTAAAATTAATTGGAAAATCTAAATGGGTCAATCTTCGGTAGTCTGACGCTTGTGGTTTTCCGTCTAAATCGGGTGCGTTGTTAAACTCCATCACAAATGTCGCCATCATTTTAAATTGGATTGGGTTGGAATGTAGTAATCGGCCAGTAAAATCACCTCCGCCAGTGAGATTTCTCAACATCGCCACCCGAATAGACCCACCGACCTCTTTAAAATTAATATACCGCTTTCCCATACAATTATACATATCGGGTGAAGGTGTATTGGATTTCTCCGCGTCTTTAATTATTCCGTTTGGGGCTTGATAATAATATTCGCCGAGAATGCGTCCCATTATTGCTCCCGTCAAACCTTTTCCGTTTCCACCCTGACCGTTAAATAAGAATAGTTTTTGGTATGGTCTTCCGTCTAACCCAGACGCTAATACTTGTAAGAACAATTCTCGTTGAAACAGCTCGGGTTGGATTGTATCAATAATGTTTCCCAATTGTACCGATAATCGTCTATTTTCAGTCCATATATCAATCTGTTCTTGTGTGATTTCGTAGTAGTATGACCCGTCTTCGTTTAGTTGTAAGAAGTCCTCGTTAAAACATTTAGTTTCATCATTCCAGTCAGACCAACCGTAATCCACCTCTTCGTAGTCATATTTCGTAGATATAGTCATATAATCGTCATATTCATATTCCCGAAAATCCTTTGTCCGTAAATCCACCACACCATTCTCAAACCCTAATAAATAATCCCGTTTATTAAAAGTAGAATGGGTTTGTTTTACCAGTGGAAGTAATTGTCTGACTATATCGGCAAACGCTCCGCCTTTGCTTGTCATATCGCGTAGCCGTTTCAGTAATTTTATCAATTCTTTTCCGTCCAGTTCAACCGCCCCTTGTAATTCTGTTTCCAACAAATCATATAAGTCCTCGCTTATATATAAGGTCAATTTGTATTTTTTCTTTTCATCAGTTTCATTCCACCATCGTCGGTCTTTATATACGAATAGCTGTCCGTCTTCAATAATTATAAACTTTTCCCATTCAGTAATAAATCTATCCGCCAGACATTTTGGACTGAGTAAATCTTCCCATTCGTCAAAGGATTTTTCCTCGTCATATATGGGTATTTCAATTGCCTCATCAAACGGCTTTTGGATATAAGTGATATTTATACCAAACTTATTAGTCAAAACAGTCTGTATATCGTTCAATAATCCCTCATACCAGAGTTCTTTCAAAATCATAAACCCATCTTGGCAGGGGCAGATTTCTTCTATTTTAAACCCGCGTTCATCAACCAGATACGATATGGAAGCCTCTTGTAAAAGTCTTTCTACGGATTGCGACCACATCGCCATCACACCGCGTTTCTTTTCATCAATCGTTTTCCATTTTGTAGGGTCTTGTTTCAAAACCGATTTCTCAATAGTGTCTTTGTTATTCGTATATACGATTTCAATGACCGATTTAATCTGGGTTTCAATGTCCGCGATTTCTTGGATTTTATTCGTATCGTTGTGAGTGATATTGTGTTCTCTCAACCAACCGTCGTAAGACCCACCGAACATCAAACAAATAGGAAGCATTTTCGCCACATCTTTCCCGACCTTGTGGTGTTTTGCTAATGCCTCTCGGTAATGTTTCGGGTTTGCTACATATAATTTCAACGCGGGTAAATCTATATTGTGCTGACGACAGATTTCTAATATGAGAGTAGGTTGCGCATTTACCATATCTATATCAATATAAACCCCATCACAAAGAGAATGTCTGGTAGGTCTGTGATAAACCGATAATGAGGTATGGTAAGCAGGTAAGACGCGACCCCACTTGTGTTTGGGTAAATGAAACGAAACCGAGAACTTTTTTAGTTTTTTGTTATAACAGTCTTTATATTTAATCATTTGGTCCAACTCGGTCTTGTATGGAATGCCCTCATATCTCTTCATTCCCTCGTAATTAATTCCCATATTGTTTTTAATAAACCCATATACCCGTTTAATGTCTGTATGCTCTATCATTTTTTTTTTATCAAAAATCGTAGCCTTATAGTCATCTGGGTTCAATCGCCAATTAAATAAATCTGGTTGTGTCGGTAATCCTATGGAAGTCATTTTATATAGTATAGTCGTATAAAATCTTTATATTGGTTTTTAATATAAATATTAATTTGTATTTCAATTGTTTTTTAAAGTAAAGTATTTCAATTTTGTTTGTAGCAGAAAATCAAAATAAAAGTTCAATTTTGTGGGTTTTGCGAATACTTTTTTGTAAAGTTAGTAAATTATCTATTTTTGAGTACTCCTAAACTTGCCGACCCCGTTCAATTTTATAGTGATTGTTGAGCTTTTAATTCGGTCAGCAAATCTTCTAAATATGATACGGACAAAGACAAATCGGCCATCTTAAACTCTTCAACCGCCTCCTTAATCTTGGCTACATAGGGCAGGGTAATACCATACTTTTTCATTAGTTCATCACTCAGCCCAAACTTGTATTTGTAGTAATACACCTTGTTTCGTTGTTGCGTTTTTGCCTTATTATTCGCGTAGTCATTTCGTTTCCATTCCCTCATATAAGTTGTTTTATCCATTTTAGTCATAGTTTCCATTTGTAATTCGGTTATAGTATATATATGGTATTATCTTTATATTGCTTTTCAATATAAATATAAGTATTTTACCACCCGAGGCACCCCCTTAAATGTCTTGCTGACCCTCCGCCCGTTAAACGAGCAAAAAAAAAGGTCTGCGAAATAAACAGACCTATTCCTCCTAATATAATTAAATTAAGTAAAATATGAGTAAAATTATACATTATATACATATACATTTGTTTTTATATTGATTTTCAATGTAAATATTTATTGTTTGCTTTCATATTCGTCCAGATTTGCGAATATAAATCCATCATTGCCCCCATCTCCACCCCAGAAGTCCCGTTCGTAGTCAAACCCTAATAGACCCCTATATCCATCACTATCTATACAATAATTTACATATTCATCAAGACAATCTCCCGTAGCGAACCAATGTAAGAGTTGATAATCGTCATTCGCATCACACATATTTTCAACATCTTCCAATGATAATGAGAGCATTTCTTCTTCCTGTTCCAGCGAGGTCGGGCATCGGCAAATCCCACAAGACCCGTAATTCTGTATGCCTTCAAAGCATTCATCACAATATTTATGACCGCATCTATATAATTTTTGGGGGGTGTGGTCTTCTTCGTCGTAGTCATTCAAACAAATCGGGCATTTTGTATCTGTATCTTCGTATGTGCTTTCTTCTATTTCTTCTACCTGCTGTGGTATTTCAATGTCTTTTAAATGGTTCCAAATACCGAGGGGTGTAAATGAACTGATATTTTCAACTACATATTCTTTTGCTTCTTCAAATAAGGCTTCATCATCATCAGGGCAAACCCGTCCCGAAAACGAAACCCGCCACCTTTCATTGTCTATTGTCGCCTCGTAAGTTCTGTATCCAGTATCAGTATCGGCTGTCTGTACCACCTTCATATCCCAAGGGTCTATCATATACTGGTGTCCCCGTATGTTATAAATCATTCGGGCAAATTGGTCTTTTTCATTATTATCCTTCACTTTCGTCCAAAATATCATACTTTCTTCGTCAAGGTCATTCATCACCTTTTTATATTTTTTATTGTGGTCGTCTTTCATTGTTCTATACCATTGTGGGTATATTGCCTTTGTTATTTCCTTTGCCTCGTTGCGTTTCAAAACAACGGGTATTCTGTAAATCTTTACGGGGTGTAAGTTGGCGTTGGTGTTTGCGTTCATTTTATATTAATTCTTCGTATAAAATCTTTATATTGTTTAAATATATAAATCTGGTAGTTTTATATCTTATAGCAAATATACGAAATAAAAGTTCAATTTTGTAGGTTTTTTGGTTGTGAGTTTGAGTTTGGTGGCGAAACCCAATCAATTTTATAGCGATAAGCCCCCTCTTATAAGGGTATATAAGACAGCCCTCCCTCATTTATAATGCCTTAATTGCTGGATAATACCCCGTCGGTAGAAAACTGAACGAAAGTAGAAAACTGGACGCGATTTTCGGTAAAATCTGGCTCGTTTTTTTAGCGAATTATTTTTTAGCAGACCCCGTCATTTTTTCAGCGAGATTTTTTCCAAAAAGCCGTTCAGTTTTCTACTTTTCGTTCAGTTTTCTACCGTAGGGTATTTATATATAGGTTAAGGCTCTTTCTTTTACTGGGTAATACCCAGTGATGTAGGGCTATATAGACCCTCTTTTCTATCCCCGCCTGATACGGCGAAAAAAAACACATATATATACTTACCTGATGTAGCTGTCCTCGTCGTATTTATTCCTCCTTGGCGATGTAGCCCAATCTTCTCTGTTTTCGTCTAATGAGTTCGCAAAAGGGTACTCTATCTCTCTCGGCGTTGTGAGATAAAGTATATGAGTTCCCGCCAGTATGTATGAACTCGTATGGTACTTCCTGTGCTTTTACGACCCTGCGATACATATAAAACAAATCTCGGTCTGCGATGGTCTTTGAGCCATTTGCGAAATCATATACCTTATCGTCCAATTCCACCCAACAATGGTATATAGGCATACCGCGATTGTCGTCCATTTCCTTCCATTGTGGCTGTCTGCTTCGTAGTTCGCCCTGAACCCATTTTACGCCAGTCCTGTTTCGTAGTTTTGCTACTACTTCTAAACTTTCGCGGACACAATTTCCTTTCTGTCCTTTTGCGAATTGGCTTATAACAGCTCTGTCTTGCGACATCGTCCAACCCTCGCCCCTAACCGTTCCGTCGGGTTGTCTGACCCATTTTGTTCTATGTTTAAGCCCGAACTCTCTCAATTCGTCAATGACCTCATTATATAAATGTTTATATGATGGGGCGGGGGTCTTGGTCTGGGTCTTCTTCTTCTGTTGTTTGGTTTGTTTCGGCATTTTAGTTTAGTTGTTGTATTTTATATCTTTTAGTTTTTCAACTTAAAATATTTCAATTTTGTAGGGTTCTGTTTTGTAGTTTGAGTTTTAGTCTGCTCTACAAAAGGTAATCAATTTTATAAGTTATTGTATTTTATATCTTCTACAAAAAGGGGCAAAAAAAGTTCAATTTTGTAAGTTTGATATACTTTTTTGTAAAAAATGTAAAAAAGGAGATTTTTAAAATAACGAGGTAATACCCAGCTTCTCTTTTTTTACATTTTTCGCAAAATCGTATAAGTAAAAACGACGCGGACGCAAAATTGAACTTTTATTTCGTATATTTGCTATAAGATATAAAATACAAAATAACAGATTTACTACAACTCGCTTATAAAATTGACTGACCTTCGCCACCGAAGTCCAACTCAAAACCTACAAAATTGAAATCTTTTCTGTGAAAAAACTAAAAGATATAAATCCAAACCCACAAAATTGAACTTTTATTTTGTAAAAACCCAAAAGATATAAACTCAAACAATATAAAGATTTTATACTATTAATTAATATAAAATGAACGCACAAATGAACTTCTCACAGCTCACCACCCAGAACCCCCAGACCACACTTGGAGAACTCAGCCTTCTCACTTGTGATACTTGCGGAAAACAAGAAACCTACAAATTGGAACATCACCATCTTACCAATGAAACCCTTTGCGAAGAATGCTACACCGACCTTGACGAAGACCTTGTATTCTCACCGCCCGATATGCGTCCTCAAATTAAATCACACTACAAACCAGACGGCTCACAGGAGAACTTAATGGCTACCGCCGTATCGGTTCAGGTCGTAAATCAGGATAGACTACAATCATTTATCGCGGACAAAGACCAATTGGGCGATTGTTGGCCTTCCTCATTGTTGATGTGGTGGAAAATGCGTAAAATCGGTGCTTCCAGAATGAGAGGCAAACGAAACATAGAACAAACCATAAATGACCCCGACAACCAGTACCACTATTGGGTTGAGAACAAAGGTCTTGTGTTTGAGGAGATGAGCGGAATTAGACGCATTATTCCCAAAGACGAATACTATCGTATCAACAAAATCGTAGAGGCAGAGGCAGCCGAGGCTTGTGGTATTCATACCGACGAATACCCGAAGGCAGACCGAAAACTAATGCGAAACCTTGATGAACGACAACTAATCAACATTGTTGTTGGTATGTTGAGAAAGTATGGGCGAACCGATGCTGAAATCCTCTTTGACCTAAACATTACTAAAAAAAATAAATAAACCATATCTATTTACCCATTGTATAATTATAAATAACCCAATTAAACCAAACCAAAACTCAAAAAAACCATATATATATTCTTTTGTATAACCCATTGTATAACATATATTTTACTTTAAACTTAATCATATAAACGAAAATAGAGAAGCCTTTTGCTTCTCTTTTTTTACAAAAAAGTATTCGCAAAACCTATAAAATTGAAATATTTTAAGTTGAAAAACTAAAAGATATAAAATACAAAATAACACTATTAAAATGGCTAACCCTAACGCAAACGCAAATCTTACTAATAAGGATAAATGGACTTTGGAAGCAAAGGCAAAACAAGGCTGGAAATGCTACTTTATTGAACGCGACCATATTTACGAACTACAACAACACAGAAATACCCTACGAGCCGAAGTGGAACGATTACGGGAAGATGGAGGCGGTGGGTCAGCCAACTACGACCATCTAAAACAAATGTTTCTGGATTTATATGCTCGGGTGGGCGAACTGTGTGATTGCCCCATTTGCTTTGAAACATTAAGCAAAGACCTTACCGCCGTCCCACTTTGCGGTCATTTGGTTTGTAAAGAATGTAAAGCCCGAATGGTCGCCTGTCCTATTTGTCGTAAAACATACTAATATATATTCACTTTTACTCATATTTAATTAATCCATTTT